>Ga0207687_10000019_pt1 | contig 234280 bp, 220 predicted proteins | sample KBSM54metaG_FD_184399 | JGI IMG/M metagenome (GOLD analysis project Ga0207687, IMG submission 184399) | Miscanthus rhizosphere microbial communities from Kellogg Biological Station, Michigan, USA - KBS M5-4 metaG (SPAdes) (version 2) | ecosystem: Host-associated > Plants > Roots > Rhizosphere... | reverse complement strand
TCCGCCTCCGATCGCGGCGATGACGGTTCGCACTGTCGGCAGATCTTCGAGGATCTCAAGACCGAGCGACGCGTTGCCGGCGATGAAGTTGTGATCGTCGAAGGGATGGATGAACGTCCCCTCGACGCCTTCGACGGCACGCTCGTCCATCGCCTTCCAGGCGACGTCGAAGGGCACTTTCACGATGCGCGCGCCGAGGTTGCGCATCCGTTCGATCTTCGTCTCGGGCGCGGTTTCGATTGCGACGACCGTGCACGGAATGCCGTACGCGAGCGCCGCGTAGGCGACGCCCTGTCCTGCGTTGCCGGCGCTGATCGTCCACACGCCTTTGGCGCGCTCATCCGGCGTAAGCATGGCCACGGCATTCGCCGCGCCACGGATTTTGAACGCATTGATCGGCTGCAGGTTGTCGAGCTTGAGCCAGATTTCCTGCGGACCGGCATCGTGCCGCAGTTTGATCAGCGGCGTGCGGGTGATGACGCCGCGGATCCGCTCGCGTGCGGCGTAGATTTCATCGAGCGTGACGGGACGGACAGGCGGTGCGGCGGTCGGCATGGCGCGGCATTGTAAAGCGGCTTTTTCGAACGATGATCGGCACGTCTCGTGCTGATTCTTTGCGCGTCATGCAACCTGCAGAAATCCTTTCCCCCTCCTCCTCGCAAAATGTGAACGACCGCGAGCGCTGGCTTTCGGTCGTCATCGGCAGCGCGGTCGCCGTGTACGGACTTACCCGCCGTTCGATCGCAGGCATCACCCTCGCCGGCCTCGGCGGCGCGCTGGTCTGGCGCGGCGCCAGCGGACGCTGCCCCGTGTACGACTCACTCGGCATCACCAGCGTTGCCGAATCGGACGGTGAGCGGCCGAATGTCAGCATTCCGTACGGCCGCGGCGTTCGCGTCGAACAAACCGTCACCATCGGCCTGCCGCCGGAACAGATCTATGCGTTCTTCCGCAATTTCGAAAACCTGCCGCGCTTCATGTCGCACCTGCAATCCGTCACTGTGCTCGACGACAAGCGCTCGCACTGGGTGACGAAAGGTCCCGCCGGCAGCGACGCCGAATGGGACGCGGAGATCATCAACGAGATTCCGAATGAGCTGATCGGCTGGCGCTCGGTCGACGGCTCGCAGGTCGACAACGCCGGTTCCGTTCATTTCAAGGCGAATCCCGGCGACCGCGGCACCGACGTCAAGGTCATCCTTCGCTACGATCCGCCCGGCGGCCTCCTCGGCGCGGTGACGGCGAAAATCTTCGGCGAAGACCCGGCGCATCAGGTGAAAGAAGACCTTCGTGCGCTGAAGATGCTTCTGGAGACCGGCGAGATCGCGTCAACGACAGGTCAGCCGAATGGCGTGCCGCACCGCGCTCGCCTGCGCGAGCGCCTCGCGGAGTTTGCGCGATGAAGGCCGTCTGCTGGTTCGGCAAGACCGACGTTCGCGTGGAGAACGTCCCCGATCCGAAGATCCTCAATCCGCACGATGCGATCGTCCGCGTGACGCTGACCGCGATCTGCGGCTCCGATCTCCACCTCTATGACGGCTACATCCCCACCATGACCAAGGGCGACATCCTCGGCCATGAGTTCATGGGCGAGGTGGTGGAGGTGGGCAGCGCGGTGACGAACCTGAAGCCGGGCGACCGCGTGATCGTCCCGTTCCCGATCTGCTGCGGGCGCTGCTGGTTCTGCAAAAATGATCAATGGTCGCTCTGCGACAACACGAATCCGAACGCGTGGATGGTCGAGGCGATGTACGGCTTCGGCGGAGCCGCGCTTTACGGGTATTCGCACCTCTACGGCGGTTACGCCGGCGGTCAGGCGGAGTACGTGCGCGTTCCGTTCGCCGACGTCAATCCGGTGAAGATTCACGACGGTCTGCCCGACGAGAAGGTGCTCTTCCTGACCGACATCTTCCCCACCGGCTACTTCGCCGCGGATAACTGCGACATCAAGCCGGGCGACGTCGTGGCGGTGTGGGGCTGCGGACCGGTCGGCCTCTTCGCCATGAAAAGCGCCTGGATGCTCGGCGCCGCGCGCGTCATCGCCATCGATCGCGTTCCGGAGCGGCTGCGCCTCGCGCGCGAGGCGTGCAACGCGGAGACAGTCGACTTCGAAGAGGTGGACGACGTTTACGACGTGCTGAAAGAGATGACCGGCGGCCGCGGTCCCGACGCCTGCATCGACGCCGTCGGAATGGAAGCTCACGGCCACACGCCCGACGCGCTCTACGACCGCGTGAAACAGGTGATGCGCATCGAATTCGACCGCGCCCACGCCCTGCGTCAAGCGCTGCACTGCTGCCGCAAAGGCGGAACGGTGTCGATCCCGGGCGTTTACGGCGGCTTCATCGACAAGATCCCCTTCGGCGCCGCCTTCGGCAAAGGCCTGACGCTGAAGATGGGACAAGCGCACGTGCAAAAGTACGTGCGCGCGCTCCTGTCCCGCATCGAGCGCGACGAGATCGATCCGTCGTTCCTCATCACCCACCGCATGCGCCTCGATGATGCTCCGGAGATGTACCGCACGTTCCGCGACAAGGAAGACGAGTGCATCAAGGTGGTGATGCGGCCGTAGCGGTCCGGTAATCTGTGTTCATCTGCGTAATCTGCGGATCAGGTTTTTATCCGCAGATGACGCGAATGAGCATTCTCATCGGCACGCAGGGTTGGAACTACACGGCGTGGGTTGGGCCGCTTTATCCGCCTGGGACGCGGCCTTCCGAGTTTCTTTCGACGTACGCGCGCGCATTCCGCGGCGTCGAGGTCGACTCCACCTTCTACGCCGTTCCTGATGCGCGGGCGGTGCGCGCATGGGCCGGCCGCACGCCGGCGGAGTTCACCTTCGCGCTCAAGATGCCGAAGGAAGTCACGCATGAGCACCGGCTGCGCGATGCGGATGACGTCGTGCACGACTTTCTCGATCGCGCGCGGGAGCTGGGGCCGAAACTTGGACCGATCCTGCTGCAGATGGGTCCCGACTTCGCGCCGGACGAGATGCCGTCGCTCGAGACGTTCCTTCCCACGCTGCCGGGCGACGTGCGCTTCGCCATCGAGCTTCGCGAGAGCCGTTGGATGCGGCCCGACGTCCTCCCGCACCTGCTGGAACTGCTGTCGCATCACCGCATCGCACTCGCGCTGAGCGACGGCAGATGGATCCCGCGCGAGACGATGCTGGAATTGACGGAGCGCCCGACCGCGGACTTTCTTTACGTGCGGTGGATGGGACCCGACCGCGACATCACCGACTACTCGCGTGTGCAGTTCGATCGCTCCGAGGAGATTCGGGCGTGGTCGGAGGCGCTGAAAAATGCCGCGAACACGCGGGACATCTTCGGCTTCTTCAACAATCACTTCGCCGGCCACAGCCCTGCAAGCGCGCGAGAAATGCAACGTCTTCTCAGCCAGCAGCCGGTCGAGCCGGAGACGCTGCGCGGGCAGCGATCCCTGTTCTGAAGAGCCTAGCGGACGATCGTCTCTTCGCGCCGAGGACCGGTCGAAATGATCGTGGCCGCGCACTCCACCTCATCCTCGATGAAGCGCACGTAATCCTTTGCCGCCTGCGGAAGTTCCGCGTATTCGGTGATGCCGACGGTCGGCTCGTTCCACCCCTTGAACGTGCGGTACTCCGGCTTGTAGTCGTGATGCGCGACGGCGAAGGCGGGGAACGTCTTCCAGAACTCGCCGCGGACGTTGTAGCCGATGCAGACCGGAATCTCTTCGAACTCGTCGAGCACATCGAGCTTGGTCAGCGCGATCGCATCGAGCCCGTTGAGCATCGATGACGTGCGGAGGACGGGGAGGTCGAGCCAGCCGGTGCGGCGCGGACGCCCGGTCACGGTGCCGAATTCGTTGCCGCGCGCGCGCAGATGCTCGCCGTGCTTGTCATTCAGCTCTGTCGGGAACGCGCCGCCGCCGACGCGCGTCGTGTACGCCTTCGCCACGCCGATCACGCTGTGGATGTGCTTGGGCGCAACGCCGAGACCGGTGCAGACGCCGCCGACGACGGTGCTCGATGACGTCACGTACGGATACGTCCCGTGATCGATGTCGAGCATCGCGCCCTGCGCGCCTTCGAACATCACCTTTTTGCCCGTCTTGATCTGCGCGTTAATCAGCAGGGTACCGTTGGTGATGCGGTCGGCCAGCACCTCGCCGTAGCGGGTGTAATCGTCGTACAGCTTCTGCGGGTCGTATCCGTCCTTGCCGTAGACCTTCAGCACCGGATTCTTTTCGGCGCAGGCGAACTCGATGCGGTCGCGCAGAACGTACGGATCGAGCAGGTCGGCCACGCGGATGCCGTAGCGGCTCACCTTCGTTTCGTACGCCGGGCCGATGCCGCGTCCGGTCGTGCCGATCTTCGCCTCGCCTGCCGCTTCCTCGCGGGCCATGTCCAGCGCCTTGTGATACGGCAGGATGACCTGCGCGGAATCGCTGATCTTGAGATTCGAATCGATCACCACGCCAAGCGCGCGCAGGTTCTCGATCTCCTCCAGCAGCGCCTCGGGGTCGATCACCATTCCGTTGCCGAGGATGCAAAGCTTGTCGGGATGGAGGATGCCGGACGGGATGAGGCGCAGCGAGAAATGCTTCTCGCCGAACTTCACCGTGTGGCCAGCGTTGTGCCCACCCTGATACCGCGCCACGACGTCGAACGTTTCGCAGAGAAGATCGACGATCTTCCCCTTCCCTTCGTCGCCCCATTGCGCGCCGATGACGGCCAGGTTCTGCATGCGGCGCGGAGACTAGCATGCCGGTTCGCAATTTGCTGATGCCGGTCTATAGTTCGACGAGCGAGGAACCCGATGGATCTGCACAACACGACCGCCACCACTCCCCAGCCGATCTATTCGCCGACGCCGGTGCCTGTCGAGCAGTTCGTCGACGGCATCCGCGAGCTTTCCGCCGGCCTGATCACCAAGCAGAAGATCTACGACTTTCTCGCCGCGTACGAGATCCGTTCCGAAGACCTGGAGCACTACAAAATGTGGCTGCCGGACCGCCACACACGCAACAAAGTCTTCCGCAACGACATGATCGAGGCGATGGTGATCTGCTGGCCGATCGGCGCAATCACGCCGCTGCATACACACAACGGACAGCTTGGCTGGATGACGATGATCGAAGGCAAACTGATCGTCGAAAACTACAAACAGCTCGGCTGCAACCGCCCCGAGAATCAGCAAGTGGTGGGGATGGATTGCCTGGCGGGAGCCACCCGCATCGAGATGCAGAACCTCGGCACGGAGTTGGTCGTCCCCGGCGGTCCGCTGAACACGGTCGACAAGACGCAGACGATCCATCGCATCAAGAACCTCGATGAGTGGAACGAGCGCGCCGTCAGCCTGCACGTCTACTCGCGCCCGATCGATTCCTGCGTCGTCTTCGACATCGAAGGCGGCCGATGTTTTCGGCGGGATTTGAAGTACGACAATGAACCTGCACCCCTGTCATCCTGAGCCGCCGCAGCGCCGCAGGCGCGGAGGACGGTCGAAGGACCCCCTGCCGCCAGCCGGGTTTCAGGGTGGGGGTCCTTCGACCGTCCTCCGCCCCTCCGGGGCTTCGGCGGCTCAGGATGACAGGATTGATTGAAATGCCCGCCACCGCCATCCACCACATCCAGCTCGCAATGCCGCGCGGCGAAGAAGATCGCGGCCGCGCATTTTACGGCGAGCTTCTCGGCCTGATCGAAATCCCGAAAGCGGCCAGCTTGAAAGAACGCGGCGGTCTCTGGTTTCAGATCGGCGATCTCGAACTTCACCTCGGCATCGAGGATGACTTCCGGCCGGCCAGGAAAGCGCATCCGGGATTGCTGGTTCACGATTTGCCTGCACTCGTGACGCGTCTCGAAGCCGCCGGACATCCGACCAAACCCGATCACCTGCTCGAAGGTTACGATCGCGCCTACGTTCACGATCCGTTCGGCAATCGCATCGAGCTGCTCGAACCAACTCACCAGAGGTAATTCATGTCGCTGATTTCCACGCTGCAATCCGAGCTCGATCAACTCTCCGCCGCAGGCACGCTCAAACGCGAGCTGCTGATGAAATCGCCGCAAGGCCCGGTTGTCGACGTCGAAGGCTTCGGCGAAGTGATCATGCTCACCTCCAACAATTACCTCGGGCTGGCCGACCATCCGGCGATCGCCGAGGCGGCGGAAAAGGCGGAGCGCGATTACGGATACGGCCTCGCGTCGGTCCGATTCATCTGCGGCACGCAGACGATCCATCGCCAGCTCGAAGAGCGTATCGCAGCGTTTTTCGGCACCGAGGATACGATCCTGTACGGCTCCTGCTGGAATGCGAACGAGGGACTGTTCCAGACCGTCGCGCTGGAGCAGGACGCGATCATTTCCGACGAGCTGAATCACGCCTCGATCATCGACGGCATCCGCCTGGCGAAGGCGAAGAAGGAGCGATACAAGAATCGCGACATGGCCGATCTGCGCCGCGCGCTCGAAGCGACGCGCGACTCGCGCAACAAGGTGATCGTCACCGACGGCGTTTTCTCGATGGAAGGCTCGCTCGCGCCGCTGCCGGAGATCATCGACCTTGCGAATGAATACGACGCCTTCCTCGTCGTCGACGATTCGCACGCCACCGGCGTCCTCGGCAAAACGGGACGCGGAACGGGCGAGGAGCTTGGGGTCTTCGATCGCATTCACGCGCACACGTCAACGCTCGGAAAAGCGCTCGGCGGATCGCATGGCGGCTTCACTACAGGACCGAAAGCGCTCGTCGAATATCTTCGCCAGAAATCGCGGCCGTACCTTTTCTCCAACTCGCTGCCGCCGGCCGTGGTCATGGGATCGCTGGCCGCATTCGATCTGCTGGAGAACGACCCGAGCTTCGTCACGCGTCTGCACGAGAACACCGCGTACTTCCGTCAGCAGCTCACGGCGAAAGGCGTGACCATCCGCGAAGGCATTCATCCAACCGTTCCGATCATCATCGGCGACACCGCGAAAGCGATCGCCATCTCCGCCGAGTTGCTCAAGCGCGGCATCTACGTTTCCGGCTTCGGCTTCCCTGTCGTTCCGCAGGGCGCCGCACGGCTTCGCTGCCAGATCAGTGCCGCGCACACGCGCGAGCATCTCGACCGCGCCATCGACGCGATCGTCGAGGTCGGGCGCGGATACGGCGTCGTGGCTTAAACTCGCCGCATGAATCTCAGCACGCTCACCTCCGCGACAGCTCTGCCCTTCATCTTCGCAGCCGTGCTGCTGGCGATTCTCGCCATCTCGTTCGGCGCCCGCGCCGTCGTCTTCTGCCAATACCTGAAGCAGATGACCGGCATCGCGTTGAAGCCGTCCGACGTGAAACGCGCCTACAAACGCGACGGCCAGAACGGCGTACGCGAGATGTTCCTCGACCTGATCATTCGAGAGGATCTGAAATCGGGACCGATCGAAATCGACGCGCCTGCGAAACTGGCGTAGGAGCTTGACAGTGGCGCGCTACGTGATTACATTGTGATCACATGAAGGCGCGCATCATTCAGATCGGAAATTCGCGCGGCGTTCGGATCCCGAAATCCTTGCTGGACGAGGCTCATCTTCCGGAAGACGTCAGTATCGAAGCGCGAGAGAACGAAATCGTGATTCGTCCGGTGCGGCATCCTCGCGAGGGGTGGGAAACGGCCTTTCGTGCGATGGCGGAACGCGGCGACGATCGGCTGCTCGACGAGCCGAGGCCGACAGCATTCGATAAAACGGAGTGGGAGTGGTAGCTCAGCGGTTCGAGGTCTATCTCGTCAACCTCGATCCCACAATCGGCAGCGAGATCAGAAAAACACGCCCCTGCGTGATCGTCTCTCCCGACGAATTGAATCGCTACATCCACACCGTCATCGTCGCGCCAATGACGACAAAGGGGCAGCCTTATCCGAGTCGCGTGCTGTGCAAGTTCGGCGGCCGCCAGGCGCAGATTGTTCTCGATCAGTTGAGAACTGTCGACCGAGCGCGGCTCGTCAAACGCCTCGGTCGAATTCCATTGGCCGCGCAAAACGACGTGCTCAGTACGCTTGGGGAGATGTTCGCGCCGTAGCTATAGATCCTCAATCCCCTCGGGGAGATTGACCGCGATCGTTTTCGCATCGAGATCCACCTTCGTGCAGATCTCCGCGGCGAAGGGGACATCGAACCGGCCTTTTGGGCCTTCGACGACGAGCAGCAATCCGCCGCCGGTCTCTAAAATCTCGGTCACCTTGCCGCGGAGAGTCCCCTCGGCATCGATCAGCGTCAGGCCGAGGAGGTCGTGGAGAAAGTACTCATCCTCATCGAGCGTTCGCGCGTCCTCGGACGGGATCTCTACCGTCCAGTTCTGCAGCAACTGAACTTCCTCGGGCGCGTCGATTCCGGCGAATTTGACCAAGGCGCGGCCGGCGTGGAGGCGAACGGCTTCGATGGCAGCATCGCGCGTGGTGGCTTCATCGGGCGAAACGAGCGTTACCGACGAAACCTCGGTGAATCGTTCCGGCGAATCCGACCACGATTCGACGCTCGCTTCTCCGCGGACGCCGTGCGCTTTGCGGATGATGCCGAGGGCGATGCGGTCGCCTGACATCGGCGTCAGTCGACGATGTCGAGCGTGTAGCGGCGGCGCGTCTTCTGGCCGGCCGCGGAAAGGAGGGTGCGCATGGCGCGCGCGGTGCGTCCTTGGCGTCCGATCACCTTGCCGAGGTCGGCTTGGGCGACCTCCAGCTCGACGATGGTCTGATCGCCGCGGTTGTAAACGTGCGCGTTCACGGCCTCGGCATCATCGACGAGCGACTTGGCGACGAACTCGATCAGCTCTTCCATGGACGGAAGTTACGCGACTTTGTTCTTCTTGAGCAGCGACTTGACGGTCGGCGAGAGCTGCGCGCCCTTGCTGACCCAGTAATCGACGCGCGCTTTGTCGATCTTCACGTCGGCAGGGTTCTTCTTCGGATCGTAGTGGCCGATCTGTTCCACCGTCGCGTTGCTCGGGGTCTTGAGCGAGTCGGAAACGACGACGCGGTAGAACGGCGAGTGGGTCGCGCCCTGGCGGCGCAGGCGAATCTTCAACATGTCGTGTGATGCTCCTTGAGGTGAATCGGGCCGGCTATCCTACCGGACCGGGGCGTGAAACCGCAATGGTCCGCCTCTCATTCCGAGGGCAGCCCCTCACCCGCACTCCGCTTCGCTCCGTGTCTCCCTCTCCCCGTGCTCACGCCCGGGGCGAGGGGCCCCCGCCTCGACATTCGCGCCGCTTTATCGAGAGTCCTTCGCCCCGCTTGCGGGGAGAAGGTGGCCGAAGGCCGGATGAGGGGCTGTCGGAGACAGGCTACCCCATCAAACCCGGCGGCATCCCCTTCATCATCTTCCCGAACTTCCTCGCGCCGAAGCCCTTCGAGAAGCTGCGCATCATCTTCTTCATCTGCAGGTACTGCTTGAGGAGCTGGTTGATCTGCTGCACCGAGGTGCCGGAGCCTTTGGCGATGCGCTTTTTGCGTTTGCCGTCGATGAGCTGCGGGAACTCGCGTTCTTTCTTCGTCATCGAGTCGAGGATGGCCTGCATGCGGACGACGGCTTTCTCGTCGATGTCTTCTTCGCTGATCTTGCCGGCGCCGGGCAGCATGTTCACCAGCGACGACAGCGGCCCCATTTTCTTGACCTGCTGAAGTTGCGAGCGGAGGTCTTCGAGCGTGAACTTGTCCTTGGCCACGCGCTGGGCGAGGCGCTCGGCTTCCTTGCGGTCGATGTCCGACTCGACCTTCTCGATGAGCGAGAGCACGTCGCCCATGCCGAGGATGCGCGAGGCCATCCGGTCGGGATGGAAGACGTCGAGATCGGCGTACTTCTCGCCGACGCCGACGAGCTTGATCGGACGGTTGACGACCGACTTGATCGAGAGCGCCGCGCCGCCGCGGGCGTCGCCATCGAGCTTCGTCAGCACGATGCCGGTGACGCCGAGGCGATCATCGAACTCCTTGGCCGACTTGACGGCGTCCTGGCCGGTCATCGCATCGGCGACGAAGAGGATCTCGCTTGGACGCGTATCGCGCTTGATCGCATCCAGTTCGGCCATCAGTTCGGCGTCGACGTGCAGCCGGCCGGCGGTGTCGAGGATGACGGTGTCGTAGAGCAGCGTGCGCGCATCGGTCACGGCGCGTTTGGCGATCGAAAGCGGATCGCGGTCGTCGCCGATCTCGAAGAACGGGACGTTCACGCCTTTGGCCACGATGCGGAGCTGGTCGATGGCGGCGGGACGATAGACGTCGCACGGCACGAGCAGCGGACGGCGTCCGCGATTGCGGAGGTGCAGCGCCAATTTTCCCGAGGTCGTCGTCTTACCGGAGCCCTGGAGGCCGACCATCATCACCACCGCCGGCGAGCCGACGAGTGCGAGGCCGACTTCGTTCCCGCCGAGCAACTCCTGCAGCTCGTCGCGAACGACTTTCGTCACCTGCTGCGCGGGCGAGAAGGCGGTGAGAACGTCCTGCCCGACCGCTTTTTCGCGAACGCGGTTGGTGAATTCTTTGACGACTTTGAAGTGAACGTCGGCCTCGAGAAGGGCGACGCGGATTTCTTTCAGCGCGTTGTCGATGTGCCACTCGTTGAGGGCCGCCTCGCCGCGCAGGGTCTTGAAGACCCGGTCCATCTTGTCCTGCAGGTTGTCGAACATGCGGGACTAGAAACGCGGCGGATGCTCCGTCATTCCGAACAGTCCATCGCGCTTCATCATCGCGAGCAGCGCGCGGCTGCCGTGCTCGTTGAGGTGGACCGTATCCGCGAACTCCTCCGGATCGGTGACCGCGCCGCTGTAGTTCCAGACCGGCAGCCCCGAGGAGCGCCCGACGATCTGCGCGAAATCGGCCATGTTCGACGGCGCGGGACGATAGGGCGCCAGCACCAACCGGACCTCGACACCGCGGCTGCGCAGAGCCGCAATCATCCGATTGAGTGCGGCCAGATTCGACGGCGTCGGCAACTGCCATTGGGCCGGCGCCACATTGCGCAACTCCGGCGGCATCGCGGAATGATTGATCCAATCCTGGTCCGAGCGGCGCATGTAGTGAAGCGCTTCGAGATAAAAACCGCTGTTGAGATTCAGCAGATGAAACGCGCGACCGGCAATCGCGGCGGACGGATGCGCTTCGTCGTACAGCACGGACAGGCGCGGCGAAAACTCCGCGTACGTCCGCAGCTCCGAGGTCAGTTCCCCTTCGAACGCGACGCTGGTGACTTCGATGATGGCCAGCTGCGGCGCCCGATTCCGATCCAGATAATCCATCAGCACGGCCTCGGCGATCCGCATCGACATGCTGTTGTACGACGCGTTGAACGCGCGCAATCTGGTCAGCTCCTCGATCGCCGGCACGTAGAACGAGTGCACGCCGCGCGAGTCGCCGAGGATCAGCACCTGGGCATCGATGCCGCCGCGATAAAGCCGCGAATAGCGGAACTGACTTCGCACCAGCACGCGGCTCAATGTCCACGACAGCAGCCGGTCGCCCGCGACGATTACCGCGATCAATGCGATGAACCAGATCGATGCACGCCGAGCGTCTTTCATCAGAATTGAAAGTAGATGAAGTTGTTGCCGGAGAACGAGCCGAAGATCAGCACCACCCAGACGCACGCGGCGATGAACGCCAGCCGCATCGCCGGCGACGCTTCGAGCGGATGCGCGGAGACGGTGACTTTCTCATCCGGCGACGTCGCGAGCACGGCCTTGCGGCGCTTCGGCAGGAACGTGGCGGCTTCGAACGCGATCAGGACCGCCACCATCGCCACGCACTTCAGAATCCGTCCGCGGTTGTCGATGTCCGCAATGTGCATCCCGTGAACGTCGAGAATGCCGGTCAGCACCTGCCACGCATTCGCGAACGACGACGCGCGGAAGAAGATCCAGGCGAAACAGGTGAGGTGAAAAACGAACAGGACCAGAAACGCGTTCGACGCGAACGCCGGAATGCGCAACGCGCGGATCACGCGCTGATAAATCGGCGCGATGAATCGCTGCACGACGAGATACGCGCCGTGCAGAGCGCCCCACGCGACAAAGGTCCAGCTCGCGCCGTGCCACAACCCGCCGAGAAGCATGGTCAGCATCAGGTTGCGGATCGTGCGTAGCGTCCCGCCGCGATTTCCGCCGAGCGGGATGTAGAGGTAATCGCGCAACCAGCTCGATAGCGAGATGTGCCAGCGCGTCCAGAACTCGCTGAAGCCCCGCGAGAAATACGGCCGGTCGAAGTTGATACCGAAGTCGAATCCGAAGATGCGCGCCAGCCCGATGGCGATGCTGGAGTAGCCGGAAAAATCGCAGTAGATCTGAAATGCGTACAGATACACCCCGATCAGCAGCGACAGCGCGTTGTGCGCCTCGGGGTGCGCGAAACGAATATCGACGAGCGGCGCAATAGAGTCGGCGATGGCGACCTTGCGCACGTATCCCGACGCGATCAACGTCAGGCCGCTCACCATCCGCTCGAAATTGAATCGATGGTCGTGCCGCAACTGCGGCAGCATCCGCGACGCGCGCACGATCGGACCCGCCACCAGCTCGGGAAAGAAGACGACGAACGTGCTGAACCGCAGCAGATCGCGCTCTGCCTTCTCGGTCCGGCGGTAGACGTCGATCGTGTAGCTCATCGTCTTGAAGACGTAGAACGAAATGCCGACCGGCAAAACGATCTTCAGCGCGTCGTAGCTAACGCCGAGTCCGAGCGAACGGGTGAGCTGTGCGGCCGAACCGGCGAAGAAGTTGAAGTACTTGAAAAAGCCGAGCAGCCCGAGGTTGACGGCGATGCTGAGGATGATCAGCCGCTTGCGCTTCGCATCGTCCTGTTCGTTCTCGAGCAGAATCCCGAGCGAGTAGTCGACGATGCAGGAGAAGAGCAGCAGAAAGACGAAGCGCCAATCCCACCACGCGTAAAAGACGATGCTGGCGACTAGCATCAGCCACAGCCGAACGCGCCCCGCAGTCGCCCAGTAACCCGCGGCGAAGAGCGGCAGAAAGACGAGGAACGCCAGGCTGTTGAAGCGCATGCGCGGATGGTTGGACGGGCGGCGCGGCATTCTAGCAGCGCGATAGACTCTGCCCGATGCTCACCATCTACTTCGCCGGCTCGATCAGCGGCGGCCGCGGCGATGTCGGCCTGTATCGGGAGCTGATCGCCGCGCTCGAAGCGGAAGGACATCGCGTCTTGGCCGGCGCCGTCGCCGCGGAGCACGTGACCGCATCCGGCGAGACGCTCGATTCCTGCGCCATCTTCGACCGCGATCTCGATTGGATCGCCGCCGCGGACATTCTCGTCGCCGAGGTGTCGATGCCGTCGACGGGAGTCGGATACGAGATCGCCACCGCGCGTTACCGCTACGGAATCCCCGTCATCGCGCTCTACCGCCCGGCCCACACCGCCCGCTGCACGGCCATGGTTGCGGGCGACCGCGGAATCGAGCTGATCGAGTACTCGGAGCCGTCGGATTTGCTCCCGCGCCTGCTGTCCGCTGTCGCGAAATACACCGCCGCCCCCCTCGGTTTGCCCCCACGTTGACGGCGTGGACGCCCTTTGCTATCGTCCCCCGCCCGCCGCGCCGCAAGTACTCCGGCATAGCTCAGTTGGTAGAGCAACGGACTGTTAATCCGTGGGTCGTAGGTTCGAGTCCTACTGCCGGAGCCAGCGACTCTTTACTTCTCCTCCGCGGCGCGGAGCACGCGCAACACCTGGCTCGTTCCGCGCGACCGGATGCTGTAAACGCTGGTGCGCGGATCGCGCGCGATCGACCATTCCGCCTTGTGTTGAAAATATTCGGGCAGGGCATCGCGCGCGACACCTAGATCGCGAACGTAGGCGTCGATGCGGCGCGCAACATCCGGCGCGAACGATGTCCGCCGCGCCTGATACGCGGCGATGGCCCGGTCAAAATCCGCCCGCGCCTCGGCCTGCGTTCCCTCCTGCAGCGATCGATCGATGAGACTCAGGAGCGCATCGATGCGGGATGGATCACGCTGATACCGCAGTTCGAGACGCCGGACGGTACTCCTCGTAATTCGAAAGGCCGTCTCCGGTCTGCCCGGCAGGATCGTCATCGACGTCTTCGCTGTCATGCAGCGATACGGCGTCGATATGCGCTCACCGCGTGGCAACCACCTGAATCGACTCTGATCCGTCCGACCGGGGTGGCAACCCTCCGTGCTACCATCGGCGGTCGGTCCTAATAAGTTATCTATCGGAGACTCCATGCACTTCGTTTTTCGCCTTCGGGTCGCTGCGTTTGCGGCGGTGATCGCTCTTTGTGGCAGCGTTGGGTTTGCGTCCGATCCGTGGGATGCGGCGGCGTTCACGTCCGATCCGAAAGAGCTCGTGGCGGCGGCGGAGAAGGTGTCGAGCGGGGATGCGGGATTCGTCGTGCTGCTCGATGAAGCCAACTTCTCGTTCGAGGCGGACGGTAAGTCGCATACGACGCAGCGGCGCATGGTGCGGATCGTCGATGACTCCGCGATCGAAGGGCTGGGGACGATCGAGGTGCCGTGGGCGCCCTGGTACAACGACCGGCCGACGGTGGCGGCGCGCGTCATCTCCAAGGACGGGACCGTGCACATGCTCGACGCCAAGGCCCTGATCGAGGCGCCGGCGCGCGAGGACCTCGACATCTTCAGCGACAACCGCGTGCTGCGCGCACCGCTGCCGGGTGTGGCGGTCGGCTCAGTCATCGAGTACGTCATCGAGTTCAACGGCAACAATCCGATCGGCGACGCGGGCGCGTCCGACATGTTTCTCTTTGGCGGTTATGCACCGACGCAGCGGACGCGGATGACCATCGAAGGACCGGCGTCGCTCGAGCCGAAGATCGTAAACAAGACGGACCTGCAGCCGAAGACGGAGGAGAAGAACGGCCGCCGCATCACCACGTTCGAGAGCGGGCGGATCGAAGGGCGCAAGGACTACGAAGGCTTCCTGCCATTCGACGTCGTCTCGCTGCCCTACGTGGCCTTCTCCACCGGCTCGTCGTGGCGCAACCTCGCCACGCGCTACAGCGACATCGTCGACAAGCAGATCGCGGGCAACGATCTGAAGAAGTTCGTGCGCGACGCCATCGGCAACGCCACCGACCGGCGCGAGATCATCGCCCGCGCGCTGGCCGCCGTGGAAAAGAATGTTCGCTATGCCGGCGTCGAAGTCGGCGAGTCCTCCATCATTCCTCGCCCGCCGCGCACGGTCCTCGGCAACAAGTACGGCGACTGCAAAGACAAGGCGACGCTGCTCGTGGCCATGCTGCGCGAGGCCGGCATCGCCGCGCACGTGGCGCTGCTGCGCGCGGGCGTCGACTTCGACGTCCATTCCGAGTTGCCCGGCATGGGGCGGTTCAATCACGCCATCGTCCGCGTCGACGCCACCGCGAAAGATCCGGCCATGTGGGTCGATCCGACCGACGACTTCGCGCATGCCGGCGATCTGCCGTCGATGGATCAAGGACGCCTCGCGCTCATCGCCGCCGGCGATACGTCAGGCCTGACGAAGACGCCGGAGACGCCGTCGGCGGCGAACAAATATTCAGAGACGCGCACCTACACGCTGCCGGAAGACGGCAAGGCGCACGTCACCGAAGTCACCGAGACCGTCACCGGTTCCGAGGATTCGTTTCAGCGGCATTACTACGCGGAGAGCGATCGTACGAAGTACCGCGAGCAGATCGAGAGCTACGTCAAGTCGTACTACGCGGCGAAGAAGCTGGACAAGGTTGAAGCGACCGATCCGCATGATCTGACCAAGCCGTTCCGCGTCACGATCGAAGCCTCGGAAGCGGAGACCGGCGCGGCGCGCGACGGCGACGCGGCGGTGGCGTTCCATCCCGCCAACCTCATGAACTGGCTGCCGTTTCCGCTGCGCAACTACGGCGACGACCACGCTGAGGAGTCGCGGAAGAAGAGGGTTGGCGAGTTCGTGTTTCCGTCGGCCGGATTGCGCGAGTGGACGTATCGCATCATTCCGCCTCCCGGCTACGCGGTGCGCACGCTGCCGCCGAACGAGACGACGAAGCTCGGCACGACCACGCTGACGAAGGAGTACTCGTCGCAGCCGGACGGCTCCGTAACCGCGGTGCTTCGTTTCGACAGCGGACCGCGCCGCATCAGCGCGGCTGATTTCGAAGCGACGCGTGCCGCGCTGAAGAAGATTTTCGAGGCGAAGCCGACCATCGTCGGCTTCGATCTGATCGGCCAGGCGAAGCTGAACGCGGGCGACGTCACCGCTGCGCTGGCCGAGTTCCGCAAGCTCGCGGCGATGCACCCGAAAGAAGCGCAGCACCACATCGAGATCGCCCGCGCGCTTCTCGTCGGCGGCCTCGGCGACGCGGCGCGCGAGGAGATTCGCCGCGCGGTCGCGCTGGAGCCGGACAACGCGCATGCGCAGTTCGCGCTGGCCGGCATCCTCGAATACGACCTCCTCGGCCGTCTTCTGCGCAAAGGTTGCGACATCGATGGCGCGCTTGCCGCGCTGCGCAAAGCGAAAGAGCTCGATCCGAAGAATGCCGATTACCGCGGCGCTCTCGGAAAGCTGCTGATCTACGGTACCGACGGCAGCGAATACGGTCCCGGTGCGAAGCTTGATGACGCCATCGCCGAGTTCCGCGCCGTGGCGAAAGACGTTGGCGAGAAGGACGCGCGGCAGTTCGACGGCGATCTGATGCTCGCGCTCGCCCACGCCGGCCGCTTCGCCGAGATGAAGGAGCTGGCGAAAACGATTCAGGACGCGCAGCTACGCGAGACCGGACGCATCGTGGCCATCGCCGCGACCGACGGTTCCGCCGCCGCGCTTCACGAGCTCGGCGCATTCGACGCGAATACCCGCCGCGACTACGCGCATACGATCGGACAGACGCTGCTCAACCTTCGCCTCTATCCGCAGGCCACGGAGATGTATGACCTCTCCACGCAAGGCGCGCCGAACGCGTCCAGCGCGCGGCCGTTCATCGAAGCGCTGCGCAAAACGAAACGGATCGAAGAGCTGCCGCTCGACGAGAAGGACCCGCGCTCCGTCGTGCAGACGATGATCCTTGCCATGGTTCGCAACGATTCGCCGGCGCTGAAAAAACTCTTCGCATTCGATCTCAAGCCGGCGGATGACGAAGACGATGAGGACGATCCGGTCAGCGTCATGCGCGCGCTGACCACGGCCAACAACATGTCGCCGGCGGTGGTCGGCGATCTCTCCTTCGGCACGATGCGCGTGCAGAGCGACGGCAATGAGAAGAGCGGCTATCGCCTTCGCCTTCGCAGCGAGAGCGGCATCAACATGCCGGAGCTGTTCGTCGTGCGCCAGAACGGCGCATGGGTCATCCGCGGCACAACGTCGAGCGTCGACACGATCGGTGCGGCGGTCCTCACATTCGCCAACGCCGGCGATCTCGAGTCGGCGCGCATGTGGCTGAACTGGACGCGTGAAGACGTGCAGGCCGGTGGCGGCGACGATCCGCTGCGCGGCATGCCGTTCGCGTCGCTCTGGCCGAAAGACAACACGGCGACGAACGCGGACGAGATCCGCATCGCCGCCGCATCGCTGATGCTGCGCAAGGACGACGAGCGCGGTCTGCCCGTCCTTCTGTCGATGCGCGAGAAAGCAGCGAACGATCACGTGAAGACGTGGATCGACGTCGCCATCGCCGCCGCGTACACCGAGCGGAAAGACTGGAAGAGCGTCGTTCCCATCGCCGAACGCCTCCTTGCGGCGTACCCCGACTCCGAGAACGCCTTCCGCATGCATGTCTTCGCGATGTCGCTGAGCGGACGGACCGCGGAAGCCGAGGAGCTGGCGAAAAAGCGGCTGGCGAAGAAGCCGAAGGATGATGAAGCGCTTCGCGCGCTCTCGTCGAACGCCGCGAAGGCGCGCGACTACGCGGCGGCGGCGAAGTACGCCGAGCAGCTCGTCGACGAGCTGTCGCCGACGCAGAACGATTACAACAATGCGGCGTGGTTCGAGCTCTTCGCCGGCAACGTGACGCACGCGATGGAGAATGCGCGGCGCGCCACTGCCGAGGAGTCGCAGACCTCCGCGGCCGCACTGCACACGCTGGCAACGCTGTACGCCGAGACAGGCAAGAACATCGAAGCCCGCGACGCGCTCCTGCGCACGCTCGACAAGAGCCGCCGCGAGCAACCCGACAGCAGCGATTGGTACGTCCTTGGCCGCATGGCCGAGAACTACGGCGTCCGCGACGCCGCGCTCGCGGCCTACAAGCGAGTTGTCAAGAAAGATCCCGGTGACGGCGCCTCGGTATGGGAGCTCGCGCAGCGACGGCTCGCGGCGATGGGGAAGAGCTAGCCGTGCCGCGGAGCGGCTTCGGAGGTTAGCCAGGGGTGCGGCGAAGCGCGCACCCCTGGAAGAGAGCGTGGAGGATGTTGTGCCGCGTCAGCGGCACCGGACGCACGGCAGTTCCTGTGCCGCTAGCGCGGCACTAAATCCAACGCGTCCCGTTTTCCAGGGGTGTTCGCTTCGCTCTCACCCCTGGCTATCATCCGAAGCCGCTCCGCGGCCGTGGTTTGGATTCCTAACTCCCCGAAAACCGGCCGCACATGCTCGCGATATCGAATGACATCCCGATACCGTCCCGTCGCCACGCGCTGTTCGCCGGTGGCCTCGTATGCGGGCGGCGTGGTCTCGAAGCGCTCGAGCATCGCTTGCGTTGACGCCGGGCGCAGCGATTCGACGGCGTACGCGGATCTCCCCGCGCGCCCGAGCGCCGCTTCCACTTCGTCGTGCATCTCGCGATAGGCCGTCGCCGCGGCGATCTTTCGTTCGAGAGCGGCGTCATCGAGTTGCAGAGAGATACTCGCGCCGTTCGCGGGCGCATCGTAGACGGCGAACTCGTAGTTCTGCAGCACGCGTCCCGATCGCGCCTCAACGACGGAGATCGCGCTGTCGATGAGGGCGCGGCAGATGTCGTGAGCGGGATTGAAACCTTCCATCGCATCGCCGGCAACGCATCGGACGTCGAAGTCGATCAGGCTCTGCGCGAGCTCGCCGGCCAGATCCGCGAACACCTTCGTTTGCTGAGCGAGGAGCAGCCGGTAAAACTCGCGATCGGAGAACCGTCCGTAGATCGCGCCGGGAGTCGCGCCGGCGCGTTGCAGCAGCGTACTTGTCGATTCGATCCGCGGCTGTCCGCTGCAGCCCGAACCGTCGGTGAGACAGAAGTACGACGGCTGCGTGCGCTCCATCAGATGATGAACGACGAGCTCGTGACCAGGGTGCGCGACGACGATGGCGAGATTGCGAAGCATGGATAAACGACGGCAGGCAGTTTAACCCGCTTACGTCAGCGCTTGATTACGCGGTACAGCCGTCGCAGCGCACGTTCCGGCAGCGAAACATTCGCCGGCCGCGCGAGCTGAATGTCTTTCGATAGATGGGAAAGCGAATCGGCGATTGCGCGAAGGTCGTCCTGCGGCGACATCGGTACCGTTCGCAATCCTGCGTACAACTCGATGAACTGCTCGGCGAGAAGATCGACGCCTGCGGTTGCGCGAATAGCGTCCGTCACCTTCGATGCATCCTCGGCATCATAGCGGTCGATCTCCGCGCCGATCGTTTCTTCCGTGATCGGACGCTGCAACAAGCGCAGGCCGAAGTTGAGCGATCGCATGGCATCGAGGTCACGTGATGTGATCAACCCCGCGAGGCCGCGCGCGTCGCAGACGATGACCGCAGCGCCCGTGGCAACCGCTTCCAGCGCGCAACGCGCCTTTCCGAAGACGAGATCGTAGTTGCCGAGGATTTCCTCGGGATGCTCGATCGCATTTCCGGCGGCTTTGCCGACGGCGTCGAGCGCTATGCCGCGGGCGGAGCAGGCGGCGGCGATCGAATCGTCCAGTTCCGCATTGCTGAAAAGCAACGCGCGAGCAGGCCGACTCGGAAGTGGCGAGCGCCGGCGGAAGCGTTCGAGATCGACGGCATTCGGAAGGATGCGCACCTCCGCGATGCCGTGCTCCAGCATCATCCGATCGCGGCAATTGCGATCGACGGCGACGTACACGCCGATGCGCGGCGTCCGCGGCGGCGTGGAATGCCACGACAGTCCGTCGTGGCAGACGAAGAGCGCCGGCACGCCGGGAAAACGCGCCAGCGCGGTCAGAGTCTCGAGGTGATGATGGCCGTGAATGACATCGGGAGCGGCAGCGACGCTTGCGATGTCGCTCGTCACCGGAATCGTGGCCTGCCGCAGCTCCTCGGCCACCGCGCCGAGGACCGTGGCGTAGACCACCGGCTGCCATCCGCGGCGAAGCAGCGCCAGCGCGAGGTCGCGCGTGTAGAGATCGGTGCCGGAAGAGGACGTGGCCGAATACGTGGCGATGAGCACGCGCCGCGGCTCGGAAGCGTTCATCGCGTTACTCTATCGCCTCGTCCAATGTTTCCAACGACCCGCCGCAGTGTGATCGCCGCGCTGGCCAGCGACGATAGCGACGAACGCCGGCGCGCGTTCGATACGTTCGTCGCGCTGTACTGGAAGCCGCTGTACAAGTACCTGCGCGTCGCGCGTGGACGCGAAGTTGCGGACGCCGAGGATCTCACGCAGTCATTTCTGGCGAAGTGCTTCGAGAACGGATCGCTGTCGGCGTATGACGCGGCGAAGGCGAGCTTTCGCACGTTTCTGCGCCTGCTGTTCGATCGATTCGTAGCGAATGAATTGAAGGCATCGCAGCGGCAGAAGCGCGGCGGCAGGAGCGTGCAACTCGATTTCGGCGACGCGGAAATCGAAATCGCGCGCGAACACGATCGTGGCGGAAGTCCCGAGGATTACTTTCAGCGCGAATGGGCGCGGAGCGTGTTCAGTCTTGCCGTCGAGCGGCTGCGCGACGAGGCGGACCTGACGCGTTTCGCCATCTTCGAAGCGTACGATCTCGACGATGCATCGCATGCGTCGTATCGCGAAACCGGCGAGCGTTTCGGCATCAGTGAATCGAACGTGACGAATGCGCTTGCCGCGATGCGCCGCTGCTTTCGCGGCATCGTTCTCGACGTTCTGCGCGAGGCAACCGCCTCGGAGGCCGAATACCGCGCCGAAGTGCGCTCGCTCCTCGGGGTCGACGCGTGACCTGGCTCTCCGACAACGCCGTCGCGCATCTTCGCGCGGTCGCCGAGCTGCCCGATTTCAGTCACACGCGATATCAGCTGCAGCGCGAGATCGCGCGCGGCGGGATGGGTGTCGTCTACGAAGCGGAAGACGCCGAACTGCATCGCCACGTGGCGATCAAAGTGCTGGCCAGCGAGCTTGCGTCCGAGGATGCCATCGAGCGGATGCGTGTCGAGGCGAGGACCATCGCCCGTTTGGAACATCCGGGGATCGTTCCGCTGCACGATGTCGGTCTGCTGCCGGACGGGCGGCTCTGGTACGCGATGAAACTCGTTCGCGGGCGGCGGCTCGACGAACTGAACGCGCCGGCCGCCGACCTGCTGCGCGTTTTCCTGCGCATCTGCGAAGCGGTCGCCTTCGCGCACGCCAACGGCATCGTCCACTGCGATCTCAAGCCGGAGAACGTGATGCTCGGCGACTTCGGCGAGGTGCTGGTGATGGACTGGGGCGTGGCGCGCGAGACCGGCGCTCGCGACGCACAGATCGCCGGCACGCGCGGTTTCATGGCGCCGGAGCAGGAGCGCGGCGACGCCGTCGACGCATCCGCCGATATCTTCGCCCTCGGCGTCATGCTGCGAACGATCCTGCCATCGAAACTCCCGCACGCGCTCGATGCGATCTGCGCGAAAGCGTCTGCGTCAGTGAAATCCGATCGTTACGAAACGGCGCGCCATCTCGCCGACGACGTCTCGCGATGGCTCGATAGCCAGCCGGTCAGCGCGTATCGCGAGAACGTGTTCGAGCGCGCCGGGCGATGGCTGTCGCGCAATCGCGCCCTTGTTACCATCGTCCTCGCGTACCTGGTCATGCGCGTCATCGTCATTTTCTGGATTCACCGTTAAAGGATTCGCGCCGAACGTTGAATACGTTCTGCGGAGGAACGAACATGAACAAGATTCTGGTGGGACTTTTACTCGGCGCCGCACTCGGCGCGGTCGACGGCGCGACGGCATGGTTCACGCCGGCGGTGCGCGCCGGAATCGTCGGCATCGTCATCGGATCGACGGTCAAAGGGATGATCGCCGGCATCGCCGCGGGATGGTTCGCGCGCAAGGTGCAGTCGGTGGCGTGGGGCATCGCCTTCGGATTGCTCGTCGGCGCCATCCTCGCGTACGGCGTCGCGGCGATGCAGCACGGCTACTACTTCGAGATCATGCTGCCCGGCTCCATCGTCGGCGCAATCGTCGGATGGGCCACCCAGCGTTACGGACGCCCCGCGCGCGGTTCGGTGACGGCGACGCTCGCGGCGATTTTCCTCGTCTCGCTCACCCTCAACGCCCGCGCGGCAGAGCCGGTGAAAGCGTCCGATGCATTCGCGCAGCTCAAGTCACTCGCCGGTACGTGGAATGGCCACGCCATGACTCCCGACGGTCCGCCTGCCAGCGTCACGTATCGGCTCACCGCCGGCGGCACCGCGGTGATGGAGACGCTGTTCGGCGGCACCGAGCACGAGATGGTCACCGTCTACACCCTCAACGGCAACGAGATCGTGGCCACGCACTTCTGCGGCGCGGGCAACCAGCCGGTGATGAAGCTGGACAAAGCGCAGTCGACGCCCGACAAACTCGTCTTCTCCTTCGTCAGCGTCGGCGGCGAGCACGCCAAGGATCATCCGCACGTGCACAACGGATTCATCCACCTCACCGGCAGCGATCAGCTCGAAGCGTCGTGGGCGATGCAGAACCCCGACGGCGGCGCCTTCGAACACAGCCCGAAGTTTTTCCTGACGCGCGCGAAATAGGTTCAATCTGCTTCTATCTGCGTCATCTGCGGATAGAAGCAGTTTTCCCTACCGCCGCATACTCCAGCGCGATCGCCGGCGTCCCCACTTCCTTCCCCGCCGCCTCGGCATGCGGGTAGATGAAGTAGTTGAGCGGCTCGGACGTACGCGGCGTCAGCACGAGATCGCGGCCCATCGTGAACTGCACGCGATCGGGATCGAGATTGCCGAACAGGTACGACCGTCGCGCCGCATCCGTCGTCTTCGACGCCTCGGAGGGATCGACCGGAATCCATCCCTTCCCTTTCACATAGAACTCCGCCCAGCAGTGATAGCCGGTGACCGTGCCGTGGTCGGCGCTCATCGGGAAGCCGATAACGAAGCGCGCCGGAATCCCCTTCGCGCGCGCCATCGACATGAAGAGCGAATGGAAATCGGTGCAGTTGCCGGCCTTGATGTCGCACGCGCGCTCCGTGTCGCCGTGACCCCAGCCGGGGATCGTCTTGTCGTACTTCATCGTGGCCAGCAGATAGTCGTAGATCGCGTGCGCCTGCTCGGTCGCCGTCTTTTTTCCCGCGGTCACTTCGTTCGCCAGCTTTTTCACGCGCGGTGAGAGCGTCACGAGCTTGTCCGCTTTGAGCGCGCGTTCGAGCTCCGCGCGCGACGCACGCGTCTCCGCGAGCTTCGCCGTCGTCACCTCGCTGCGCGTTCCGTGGAAGTGCACCTTGACCATGAAATCGCCCGCAGCCGGATTGCGCACCGTCGTGTAGGCGTAACGATCTCCGAATGTGCTCTCGGAGGTCTGCTTCCAGCTCAGCGGCGAATCGATGCGGACGTCACTGATCGTCTGGCCGCCGCGGCTGACCGGCAGCGGAATCCAGACCGTCATCGTCTTCAGGCCGGGCGGAACATCCTTCAACGTAGCGACGTAGGTCGCCTCGAACGTCTTACTTTCCGCGGCAACGAGAGGAAGAGCGAAGGCAGCGAGGAGGAGAAAGAGGAGCTTGCGGATCATCGGCGGAGTCTATCCGACGAAACATTTGCAAGCAGCCCCTTGACAATTGGACGATTGGACTCCAATGTTTCCCTTCCAGTTCTCGTCAGGAGCCCAGCCATTCTCACCGTAGACCAACTTCCCGACAGCCGCCGGGCCATCCTTCTCGCTCTCAAACGTCAGGGACCGTCCACCATCGCGCAGCTCGCGCACCAGTTGCAGCTCACCGGCGAGGCCGTGCGCCAGCAACTCCTGCAGCTCCAGCGCGAGGGATGGATCGAATCGCGCGTCGCCCGCGGCGACGAGCGCGGACGCACCGGACGCCCCGCCACGCGCTACAACCTCACCGCGGCCGGCGATCATCTTTTCCCCAAGAGCTACGACCTGCTCAACGTCGCCGTCATTGATGCCGTGGCCGAGGAGCTCGGGCCGGATGCCGCGGTCCGCGTGCTGAAGCGCGTCTGCGACGACCGCGTGGCGATGGAAGAGAAGACGCTCCAGGGCGCGCCTCTGGAAGCGAAAGTCGAAGCGCTGAAAGGCCTCTACGCGTCCGCCGATCCCTACATGACCAGCGAGAAAGTCGACGATGGCTTCCTCCTCGTCGAGCGCAACTGCCCGTTTTTCAACACGGCCATGCGCCGCCCCGCCCTCTGCAGCGTCTCCATCAACGCCCTCACCCGCCTCCTCGGCGTCCGCGTCGAACGCGACGAGACGTTCCAGTCCGGCGCCGGCCGCTGCGTCTTCCACGTCTACGCGAACGAGCCGATCGATTCGACGGAGTGGGAGTTCCGGCTGGAAAGCGAATTGCCGCACCACGATGTGAAGGGGTAGGGTTGTCCGCACAACGCCGCGGATAGCGGCTTCGGAGGATAGCCAGGGGTGCGGCAAAGCGCGCACCCCTGGAAAACGAGCGTGTTTGATTTCGTGCCGCGCTAGCGGCACAGGAAGTGCCACGCTTCAGGTGCCGCTGACGCGGCACAAACACTCCCATTTCACTTTCCAGGGGTGCTCGCAAAAAACGCTCGCACCCCTGGCTATCCTCCAGCGCCGCCAGCGCGGCGAACTACTCCGTCGCCGTCGCCTTTGGCGACGCAGCGATCCACACCGTCTTCACATTCACGAACTCGCGAATGCCGTAGACGCCCAGCTCGCGTCCGAAGCCCGAGTGTTTCGTGCCGCCGAAGGGGACTCGCGGATCCGAGGCGACCATCGCGTTGATGAAGAGCTGGCCGGTGTCGATGCCGTCGATGAAGCGGTCCATTTCGGCGCGGTCGTTAGTCCAGACGGAGGCACCGAGGCCGAAGGGGGTGTCGTTCGCGGTGGCGATGGCGGAATCGATGTCGGGAACGCGGAAGACCGACGCAACCGGTCCGAAGGTTTCTTCGCAGGCGGCGGGCGCGTTCGGCGGGATGCGCGCAAGAATCGTCGGCGTGTAGTAGTTGCCGTTGCGTTTGCCGCCGGTGAGGAGTTGCGCGCCGGCGGCGACCGAATCCCGTACCTGCTTCTCGATGTCGTCGGCAATCTGCGGCGTGGCCAGCGGACCGACGTCGTTCGATTCGTCGAGCGGATCGCCGACTTTCAGCGCCTCCATCGCCGCCACGAAGCGTTTCTCGAAATCGTCGGCGATCGACTCGTGCACGATGAAACGCTTCGCCGCGATGCACGACTGGCCGTTGTTGACGATGCGAGCTTTCACCGCGGTGGAAACGGCTTCGGCGATGTTCGCGGACGGCATCACCACGAACGGATCGCTGCCGCCGAGCTCCAGTACCGCTTTCTTGATGTGCTTCGCGGCGATCGAGGCCACGCTTGCACCGGCCGGCTCGCTGCCGGTCAGCGTCACCGCTTTCACGCGAGGGTCGACGATCACGCGCTCGACCTGCTCCGAGGTAATCAGCAACGTTTGAAACTCGTGATCGGCGAAGCCTGCATCGCGGAGCACTTCTTCGATCGCCAACGCGGACTGCGGCACGTTCGACGCGTGCTTGAGCACCGCCACGTTGCCGGCCATCAGCGCCGGCGCGGCGAAGCGGAAGACCTGCCAGAAGGGGAAGTTCCACGGCATCACCGCCAGGATCGTTCCCATCGGCTCGTAGCGGATGAACGTCTCCTGCGCGTCGGTCTTTACCGGCTCGTCGGCGAGATACGACTGCGCGTGTTCGGCGTAGTAGCGGCACGCGGTCGCGCATTTCACGACCTCGGCGACCGCGGCCTTGACCGGCTTGCCCATCTCCGTGGTGATGAGCCGTCCCAGCTCCTTCTGCCGCTCCTCAAGGATCTCCGCGGCGCGCCGCATACGCGATGCGCGCTCGGGAAAACTGCGCGAACGATTGACTAAAAACGCACGCGCGGAACGCGCCAACGCCGCATCGATCGCGGCATCGTCAAGCGCTTCGAAGGTCCGGATCGTCTCGCCAGTTGCCGGATTTACGGATGCAATCGCCATCGTCGGAAACCTCTGCTATCCTCCGCCCATTCGTCCTTTTAGCAGTTCCAATCAACCCTCATGCAAGGAGTTTCCCATGAGCCACGTGAAGCATATGCGCTTCCTGTTTGCGATAGCTCTGCTCGCTGCCATCGTGCCGTTTGCGGCCTTTGCGCAGAGCAGTAACGGTTCCATCTCCGGCACCGTGACCGATGATTCCGGCGCCGTTCTGCCGGGCGTCACCATCACCGCCGTCAACACCGCCACCGGTCTGACGCGCACGACCCAGTCGAACACGGTCGGACACTTCGACGTCCCGCTGCTGCCGCCCGGCACCTATTCGGTTTCGAGCGAGCTGTCGGGATTCCAGCCGGTGAAGTACGACCGCATCGTGGTCAACATCGGCAGCGACTCCGCGGTCAACTTCAAGCTGAAGCAGGGCGTGTCGGAGAGCGTCACCGTCACCGCCGCGGCGCCGCTGGTCGACACCACGCGTTCCGAGGTCAGCTCGGTAGTGGGAGAGAAAGCGATTGAGAACCTGCCGACGAACGGCCGGAACTTCATCGACTTCGTCCTGACCACGCCCGGCGTCGTGCGCGACGTCCGCCTCGGCGACATCAGCTTCGCCGGGCAGCGCGGCACGCTCAATTCGCTCGTCATCGACGGCGCGAACAACGACAACACCTTTTTCGGACAGGCCCTCGGCCGCACCGGTTCCGGCCGCGCGCCGTATCAGTTCTCGCAGGACGCGGTGAAGGAGTTTCAGGTCAACACGAACTCCTACTCCGCCGAATACGGCCGCGCCGGCGGCGCCGTGATCAACGTCGTCACCAAGTCGGGCACGAACGAGTTTCACGGCACGGCCTTCGACTTCCTGCGCGACCGCCGCTACAACGCGAACGATTACATCAACACGATCCAGTCTCCGCCGCGCGTGAAGGGGCCGTATCACTTCGATCAGTACGGCTTCAGCCTCGGCGGGCCGATCGTTCCGGAGAAGCACTTCTTCTTCGGCAACTACGACGCGCAACGCAACTCGATCGATAACCCGATCCTCCTCGGCGTCGCGGCGTCGCAAGTGCCGAGTGATGCAGCGTCGCAGGCCGGTTATCAGAAGGTCCTCGCGCTTTCGGACACGTATCAGAAGACGCAGAACCAGGACGTCTTCCTGCTCAAGACCGACCACGAGTTACTGAAGAACGATCATCTTTCGCTGCGCTACAACCGCCAGAAATTCACCGGCGGCAACTTCGAGAACGGCAACTCCTCGAACGCGCTCGGACACACGGGCGACTCGCTCGTGCAGACCGACACGTTTTCGTTTTCGAACTCGACGGTCTTCACCAACTCGCTCTTCAACGAAGTGCGCGGCCAGTACGCGAAAGACAGCGAGCCGGGGAAGGCCAACAGCGCCGATCCGGAAGCGCAGATCAACCAGGGCTCGATCCGCGTCATCAACATCGGCCGCAACACCTTCAGCCCGCGCGAGACGACGATCAAGCGCAATCAGATCGCCGACACGCTGACCGATGTCATCGGCGCGCACTCGATCAAGGGCGGCTTCGACGTCAGCCGGGACAAGATCCTCAACTACTTCCCGGGCAACTTCTTCGGCTCGTACAGCTTCGCCAGCCTGGCCGATTTCCAGAACGGCAAAGCCGCCAGCTTCCTGCAGGCCTTCGCCGGTCCGGGCACGACCGGGCCGGTCACGCATCCCGACATGACCGAGTACGCGGCATTCGTTCACGACGAGTGGCAGGTCAATCCTCAGCTGGCGGTCAACGGCGGCCTGCGCTACGACTTCCAGAAGATCGCGCAGCCGACGGTTCGCAATCCGGATGCGCAGCTTGCCGCCGCCGGCATCAACACCGCCGAGGTTCCCGAGGATCACAACAACATCGCGCCGCGGCTTGGATTTGCGTGGACGCCGAATACCGCCAGCCGCACCGTCGTTCGCGGCGGTTACGGAATCTTCTACGGCCGCACGCCGGCCATCATGATCGGCACCGCGCATTCGAACAACGGCATCAACGTGCAGACGCTGACCTTCACCGGTTCGCTGATTCCGGCGTACCCGGCGATCTACACGTCGATCCCGACCGGCGTCACGCTGCCGAAGCCGACGATCTTCGCCTTCGATCCGAACTTCCAGAATCCGAAAGTGCAGCAGGGCAGCCTCGGCATCGAGCGCGCGCTGACGAACGACATCGCCGTCTCCGTCACGTATCAGTACGTGAAGGGCTCGGATCTGCCGCGCACGATCGACATCAACGTTTCCAATCCGACCACCGTCACCGTGCCGGTGTTCAGCGCCGCCAGCGGCGCGCAGATCGGAACGACCAGCTTCACGCGCTACACCGGCCGCCCGTTCGCGAACTTCGCGCGCATCCTGCAGTTCCAGTCGAGCGCCAACTCGCAATACAACGGCGTCACCATCGATCTGCAGAAGCGCTTCTCCAACAACTGGCAGATGCGCCTCGCCTACACGCACTCGAAAGTGCGCGATGACAAGCCGGACGCCACCGCCGTCGTTCCGGGCACGGACGATCCGAAGTTCGCGCAGGATCCGCTCAACCTTCACGGCGATTGGGCGCCCGGCGACAACGACGTTCCGGACCGCGTCGTCCTCAGCGGCGTCTGGAGCCTTGATTCGTATTCGCAGCACATGGGCGGAGTGAGCCGCGCCATCTTCGGCGGCTGGACCATCAGCGGCATCGCGAGCTGGCAGACCGGCCAGCCGTACTCCGCCGTCGCCAGCACGGACCTGAACAACGACGGCAACGCGCGCAACGATCGCGCGCCGGGCTTTGCGCGCAATTCGTTCCGCCTGCCGAGCCAGTTCTCGGTCGATCCGCGCGTGACGAAGGAGATCGGCCTCTTCTCCGGCGCCCGCATCCAGCTCATCGCCGAGGCGTTCAACCTGCTCGACCGCAGCAATGTGAACGGCGTGCGCAACACGTACTACGCCGTCACGAACACCGCCGGCGTTCCGACGAAACTGACGCTGCAGGATGCGGCAAATCCGTTCGGCCTCCCGACCAGCTCATTCGGTCCGCGTATCCTTCAGTTCGCGGCGAAGATCACGTTCTAAAGTCTCTCCACGCGCTGTTTGATGTGAGGCCGCCGGTTTCTGACCGGCGGCCTTTTTGTAGCGGCGCGAATGGAAGTGCCACTCATCAGCGTCAGTTATCGCCATAAATAAGGTATGATGCCGCATCGGCCATACCGATGCTCTTCAACACGTGGACGTTCGCTGTCTTCGCGCCCGCGTTCGCTCTTGTCTATTTTCTGACTCGGGGCCGCAGTCGCCTGTGGGTGATGCTGGCCGGCAGTTTTCTTTTTATGCGTGGTGGGACTGGCGTTTTCTTTTTCTTCTTCTCTTCACCACCTTCGTCGCGTACATCCTTGGCCTTTCGTTCGCCCGCACAGGCGACCCGCTGGTCCGCAAACGCCTCCTAAGACTAAGCATCGTCGTCGATCTCGGCGTCCTCGGCTTCTTCAAGTACTTCAATTTCTTTGCGGACAGCGCCGCGCACGTCAGCACAGCACTCGGTCTGCCGGTCACCTATGACGCGCTGAAGATCGTACTCCCTGTCGGAATTTCGTTTTATGTCTTCAAGACGATGAGCTACACCGTTGATATTTACAGGGGCGACCAGGAACCAGAGCGCGACCTGTTGCGTTTCACGACGTTCGTGTCGTTCTTTCCGGAGCTGGTAGCGGGGCCGATCGTGCGTGCGTCACGGCTTCTTCCACAGATGAAGCGCGATCATCCATTTGATGCGGATCGGATGATCAGCGCGCTCGTGCTCATCGCATCGGGCTACGTACGAAAAGTCGTGATCGCCGATTCGCTTGCGCCGCTCGTGGACGCCCGTTTCAACGATCCACTGTCACACTCCGCACTCTCACTGCTGATCGGCGTCTATTTCTACGCGTTACAGATCTACTGTGACTTTTCCGGGTACTCCAACATTGCCATAGGACTGGCGCGTCTCCTTGGCTTTGACCTCGGAATCAATTTTGATCGGCCGTACTGGTCGCGCAGCTTCAGCGAGTTCTGGACGCGCTGGCATATTTCTCTTTCGAGCTGGCTAAGGGATTACCTCTACGTGCCGCTGGGCGGCAACCGTGGCGGCAGGCGGATGACGTTCCGGAATCTCATGATCACAATGCTCCTCGGCGGCCTCTGGCACGGTGCAAAGTGGACGTTCGTTGCGTGGGGCGAGCTTCACGCGCTCTATCTCGTCGGCGAGCGCATCCTGGCGCAGCCCATTGGTCGAATGGCGCGGGCGCTACGCATCCCGCGGACTGTCTCCAGCCTCATTCTCGTCGTTGTCGTATTTCATCTCACCTGTCTCGGATGGATATTTTTTCGCGCCGGCAGCTTTTCGCGCGCCTGGGAAATTATCCACGGCATCGCCTCACTGCGCGGAATGAGTTTCGATTCCGTTCCGCAGAGGTTCCTGATTGCCAAAGGGATAATGCTGACCGGCATTTTGATGCTTTTCGAGGCAGCCTCGTTCTTTTCACCTCCCGCTCGGCCGGTCCTGCAACGCTCCATTGTCCGGCTGTCGCTCGTTGCGGCGTGCATCTGGATCGTGCTGATGTTCGGTACGTTCTCCGGTAATTCATTCATCTACTTCCAATTCTGAAATGAACGAGCTCCGAAAGGCGGTCCTGTTGTCGCTGGCGCTGCTGCTGATCGTCATGACCGGCGACCGGTTGCTGTCCGCCATCCTAAGACAGACAGTGGTTCGAAGCCGCTTCCGTTTTTCGGCCGCGCTTCGTTCCGGCGACGGCGCTGACGTCATCGTGCTGGGCGATTCACGCGCAGTTACATCGGTCTATGTGCCCGAAGTCGAACGATTGACCGGCCTGAGAACGTTTTCGCTTGCTTATAACGGAATGCCGACGATCGTGGCAGAAGCGCTGCTGGCGGATTATCTCGACCGCAATCGGCCGCCGCGGCTGGCTATTATTGAAGTGACATGCGTCGTCGAGTCTCGGGCGTTCGTCTCGGAGATCCGCACGTTTGGAGATTTGTCGCCACGTCTCGAAACTCTCTATGCGGAGGAACACCCTACGGCCGCACGGGTCGGAACACTTCTGACGCTGCTGCGCTTCAATAGCGAGTTATTTCTGCGCACCCTGTACTACATGCGGCGCTCGGATCAGGATTGGGCAAACTGGTCGGCGATGTCACCCCGTGACGCGCCACGACCGGATGCCCGCGCCGCCTGGGCGCTCACTGCGCAAACGGAGAATCTAGCGGCGCTGGAGCGGATGATTCGCCTCCTCCAGTCGAAGAATGCCGAGGTGAGATTGCTGATCGGTCCCTATTTCCCGGAGTACGCCGCCGAGTCGAATCTCGGCGCCTTTGCCTCACTCATCGCCGAGCACGCGCATCGCGTCGATCCGAAACTGGCGGTTTGGAACTACAGCTCCGCGGTGCCCGGCCCGTCTCATTACGCCGACGTCATCCACCTCAACGGTTCCGGCGCGAAAGAGCTCGCCACGCTCATGCAGCGCGACGGCTTCTTCGTCGTGCACGACACGCCGTAAGCCGTTCTCGTGTCATCCTTCGCGCGTACGGAGGTATTCGTGCCCGCAGGAAAGAAATCGATCGTCGTCATCCCGATCGTCATCGTCATCGCGGCGATTGCAGCGTTCATCTACTACCGCTACTCGCAGAAGCCGCAGGAAGTCGTCCTCAGCGGAACGCTTGAAGCGCGGACGGTCAACGTCGGGTCGCTCGTCGGCGGCCGCGTCACGAAGACGCTGATCGATGAAGGGATGCACGTCACCGCCGGCGAGTTGCTGGTGACGCTCGAGACGGAAACGATCGATCGCCAGATCAGTGAACAGCGCGCCGCGATCGCCGCCCAGCAGGCCGCGCTGGCGAAAGCGATCGCCGGACCGCGCGCCGAGGAGATTGCCAAAGCCGCGGCGGTCGCGCGCAACGACGAGATCGAGCGCCGGCGGCAGGAGAGCCTTTACCGCTACGGCATCGTCGCGAAAGAGCTGGCCGAGGAAGCCGCAACCAAAGCGAAAACCTCGGCCGAGGATCTCCGCATCCTCCAGAAGGGGACGCGCAAGGAAGACATCGACGCCGCGCGCGCCGAGGTCGAAGCGCAGCAGCGGAAACTGGACACGCTGATGAAGCAGCGTGAAGAGACCAACGTCGTCTCGACGGTGAACGGAACCATCCAGTCGTTCGGACTGCGCGTTGGCGACATCGTCGCGCCGAACCAGACCGTCGCTGAGATCCTCGAGTCGAGCCAGCTGTGGGTCCGCGTCTACGTTCCCGAAACCGAGCTTGGATTGATCGCCGTGGGCCAGCCGGTGCGCGTACACATCGACACCTATCCGAACGAATCGTTCGGCGGACACATCGCCTCGGTCAGCAGCCAGGGCGAGTACACGCCGCGCAACGTGCAGACGCGCGCGCAACGCGCCGAGCAAGTTTTCGGCGTGAAAGTGCTCGTCGATCCGAATCCGAAACTGAAGGCCGGCATGGCCGCATCCGTCGACCTCGGCGTGAAAGGCCGCGCCGATTGAGCGACGACCTCGGCATCGACGTCCAGGATGTGTCGAAAGACTTCGGCACGTTCCGCGCGCTCGACAAAATCACGCTGCAGGTTCCGCGCGGCGAAATCTTCGGCCTGCTCGGCCCGAACGGCTCCGGCAAATCGACGCTGATCCGCATCCTCTGCGGTCTGCTCGTGCCGACCGAGGGAAAGGCCACGGTCGACGGCTACGACGTTGAGACGGAGGGAGAGCTTGTACGCCAGCACATCGGCTACGTCTCGCAGGCGTTCTCGCTCTATCGCGATCTCACCGTCCAGGAGAACCTCGATTTCTTCAGCTCCATCTACCGATTGAAAGGCGCCGAGCGCACGGAACGGATCGATTGGGCCATCAATCTCACCCACATCGGTCCGTATCGCGATCGTCTGGCCGGCGCGCTTTCCGGCGGCTGGAAGCAGCGTCTCGCGCTCGCCGCCGCGCTGATGCATCAGCCGCGCGTGATCTTCCTCGACGAGCCGACCGCGGGCATCGATCCGGTCGCGCGCCGCGAGCTGTGGGACCTCCTCTTCGAGCTCGCTGGCAGCGGCGTAACGATGTTCGTCACCACGCACTACATGGACGAGGCAGAGCGCTGCGCCTCGGTCGCCTACCTCTACATGGCGCGGCTGATCGTCGTCGGCCGCCCTGACACCCTCAAACAATTGCCTGAGGTGACGCCGGAAGGAACGCGGCGCGTGGAAGCGGCATCGAGCGAGGGCGTCGCGAAACTGATGACCAGCGCGCGTACGCTCGAATACGTTCGCGCCGCGACGATCTTCGGGACGTCGCTGCATCTCCTGATCGATGCGAACGTTTCCGACGACAAGCTCAAACGCGATCTCGAAGCGTTCCAGCTCGGCAACGTGGTCATCAATCCGATCGAACCATCGCTCGAAGACGTCTTCGTGCGCCTCACCGAAACGCGCGGCAAAGAAATCGAGGCATCACGATGAACGGCTTCGTGGCCATGCTGCGCAAAGAGCTGACGCAGATGCTGCGCGACCGCGGCACGCTCTTCTTCGCGCTCGCCGTGCCGATGTTCGAGCTGATCCTCTTCGGCGTCATCGACATGAACGCGAAGAACATCCCCACCGCCGTCTTCGACATGAGCCGCTCGCAGGAGAGCCGGCGGTTGATCGAGCAGTTCGGCAACACGTCGTATCTCCACGTGATCGAGCTGGTGAATTCGCGAGCAGAGTTGCAGCATCAGATCGTGGCCGGCCACGCGCAGGTGGCGATCGAGATTCCGCCCGACTACGCGCGCAACATCGCCGCGAAACGGACCGCGGATGTGCTGATCATGATCGACGGCTCCGACTCCAGCGTGGCCACGCAGGCGCTCTCCGCAGCGAACGGCGTCGTCCTCTTCAACTCGATCAACGCGCTGATGGAGAAGACCGCGCAGCCGCTCGTCGAGGCGCATCCGGTGATGATGTTCAACCCCGACATGCGCAGCGCGAACCTGCTCATCCCCGGCCTGATCTCGATCCTGCTGACGTTCTCCGGCACGATCCTCTCCGCCTTCGCCATCGTGAAAGAACGCGAGCGCGGCACGCTCGAACAGCTCATGGTCACGCCGGTTTCGCCGCTCGCCGTCGTCACCGGCAAGCTTCTCCCATACCTCGGCCTGGCGTACGTGCAACTGCTGATGATCCTCTTCCTGATGCGCGTCCTCTTCCGTGTGCCGATCCACGGCAGCCTCACGCTTCTGCTGCTCCTCTCGCCGGTGTATCTGCTCTCGCTGCTGTCGGTCGGCCTGCTTGTCTCGTCGCGCGCGAATTCGCAGATGGAAGCGATGCAACGCGCGATGGGGATCATGCTTCCCTCGGTGCTCCTCTCCGGCTACATCTTCCCGATCGCGTCGCTGCCGCTGCCGCTGCGCGTCGTTTCCTACCTGCTGCCGGCGACGCACTTCATCAAGATCGCGCGCGGCATCGTGATTCGCGGCGCGACGTTCTTCGATCTATGGGAACCGGTCGTGGCGCTGCTGGTGATCTCGGCAGTGCTCATCGCGGCGAGCGCACGTGCTTTTCAAAAAACGGTGACCTAAATTACCGCCCATGTTCACGCTCGAACAGATCGCAATCCTCTGTCTGCGCGCACTCGCCGGCCTCGTGTTCGTCTGGAGCGGCTTCGCGCACGCGCGCGACCCCGAAGGCAGATCGAAAGACCTCGGCCTGCCGAAAGGATTCACGCTCCTTCTCGGCGTCGTCGAACTGCTGGCCGGACTCGGCATCGCCGGCGGCCTGCTGACGCGCCTCTCCGCTGTCGGCCTGATGATCGTCATGCTCGGCGCGATGCATCGCAAAGCCTTCGTTTGGCACACCGGCTTCTGGGGCAAAGGCTCGCAGGGGTGGCACTACGATCTGCTCTTCTTCCTCATCAACCTGCTGATCTTCGCGAGCAACGGGGGAAAGTGGACGATCGACCGCCTGCTGTTCGACGGGCGCGCCGCGTCGTCCTGGATTTTCTGATGAACGTCAAAGAAGTCGTCCCGTTCCTGCACGTCTCTTCGATGGAGCGATCGATCCGCTTCTACATCGACGGCCTCGGCTTCGAGATGCGCAACAAGTGGGAGCCGGACGGCAAACTCCGCTGGTGCTGGCTCACCCTCGGCGGCGCGTCGCTGATGCTCCAGGAGTTCACGAATAAACCTGCGCCCGTCCCCGGCGGAATCAACCTCACTTTCGCCTGCGATGACGCCATCGCCCTCTACCACCAATATCGCGACCGCGGCCTCAATCCCTCGGAACCCGAAGTCGGCAACGGACTCTGGGTGACCCAGGTCAACGATCCGGACGGCTACAAGCTCCTCTTCGAAAGTCCGACGGACGTGGCCGAGGAGACGAAGTTGTCGGAGGTGGCTGAGGCTGTTTGACTTAACAACCCTCGAAAATCTTTGGATTGTGTCGAGATTGGCAACCTATCCGCGTCTAAAGTAACCTATACGCTCCTTATAAGGAGCCCAAACGTGTCTGTACTTTCTACTACATTCGAGCCGATGAACACCTTCACGGCTGTCTTCCAGGAGGCGGAAGAAGGTGGCTACATCGCCTTCGTCGAAGAGTTGCCCGGTGCTAATACGCAGGGCGAAACCTTGGATGAGGCGAGAGAGAATCTTCACGAAGCAATCGAATTGATTCTCGAAACGAATCGAAGACTGGCGATGGAGGGTCTTGACGCCTCTCACCTCATTCGCGAGCCGATCACCGTCGGCGCTAAGTGAATCAGAACGGATGCGGGATTTGGAGATCCTTGCAGATCTTTCGCACCAGCGCGTTCTTGATTTCGACGTGACGAGGTACCGATGAAGTTCGGCTCGTACCGGGACGCACGAATACCGAGTGGTTGCTGCCCTCATGATCGAAGATACAGCCGTGCTCCCGAAGGTGACGTTCCAAGTCGCGCCGCTTCATGGCAGTGAATTCTAGGCTTGGTTTAGTTTTTAGCAGCCTCGCAATTCGTAACCTACTTCAGCGCACCGTCACCACGTGCACGCTTCGCCCTTCGCCCTTTTGGCCAAATCCCGAACCCGCATACGCCGAGTCGTCGCGCAAGACCACTAGGCGATCGAAGACGTGTGCGAACGTCCACGATGACCGATTCATCATCGATCCCTTGATGAACATGAAGCCGGCGGTGCCGCGCTGGATCCGTTCGGCGGCGACGGGGATGTTGTCATCGCCGAGCCAGACGGTCATCTTGTCTTCGGTGAATTTCACGCTGAAGATGCTCGTCGCCTCGGGCGGCAGTTTCGGCGTGATCTTCAGTACGACGATGCGCACCGGCCGACCATCGCGAACTCCGCGCGCTTCGCTGATCCTCGTAGCGGTGTCGAGCAGGCGAAGAAACGGCGGAGCGAAATTGACCGCATCGGCGATGTCCGTCGCTTGCGTGTCATTCACTGCCGCGCGCGTCGGCGTCTGCTTGTGCGGATCGGCCGTATGCTCGCGCGACTCGCGATCCGCCTTCTCCAGCAGCGCGCGCGGAAACGTGATGTGCAATCCGGCATCGTCTTCGATCACATCCAGCGACGCCGTACCCGTGAACTGCTGATTCGCGAATCGTCCTTCATTCTTCCGCGAGTTCTGGACATCGATGGAGACGTGAATCGGCTTCGTTGCCCGAAGCTGCGAAACGGCGGCACGCATGTCAGTCAAAACATCGGCGCGAGCGGCGATCGAAAAAAAGAGAAGAACAGGAGCGGCAAAGCGTCGCATGGCTGCAAGTATCTGACAGAGAGACGGTTCACGCGGAGGCACGGAGAGGCGGAGGATAAGAAGCGGCTTTCTCAGTCTCTCCGCGTCTCCGCGTGAAAAAGTTTTTTTACCTACAGCACGTACCGGCTCAAATCCTCGTCCTTCACCGTTTCCGCGAGCACGCGCTGCACGTACGCCGCATCGATGGTGACCGACTGGCCGTCCATCTCACTGGCGTCGAAGGAGAGCTCGTCGAGGAGGCGCTCGAGGATCGTGTGCAATCGCCGGGCGCCGATGTTTTCCGTCTTCTCGTTGACCAGCGCCGCGTAGCGCGCCACCTCGGCGATCGCTTCGGGGGCAAAGGTAAGCGTTACGCCTTCCGTCGACAGCAATGCGGAGTACTGCATCGTCAGCGCGTTCTTCGGCTCGTTGAGGATGCGCACGAAATCGGACTCGGTGAGCGATTCCAGTTCGACACGGATGGGGAAACGTCCCTGCAGTTCGGGGATCAGATCCGACGGCTTGGAAACGTGGAACGCGCCGGCGGCGATGAAGAGGATGTGATCGGTCTTCACCATCCCGTACTTCGTGTTCACCGTCGTCCCTTCGACGATCGGCAGCAGGTCGCGCTGCACGCCCTCGCGCGAGACGTCAGGGCCGTGCGACGCGTTCTGGCGGCCGGCGATCTTGTCGATCTCGTCGAGGAAGACCATCCCGCTCTGCTCGACGCGCTCGATCGCCTCTCGAGCCACGTTCTGCTGATCGACGAGCTTCTCCGCTTCTTCCTGCACGATCAGCGGCCGCGCGTCGCCGATGCGCATCTTCTTGCGCTTCGACTTGCCGCCGAAAAGTCCGGGCAGCATGTCTTTCACGTTCACGCCCATCTCCTCGACGCCCTGCGCGGAGAAGATTTCGAACGACGGGAAGCTCTGCTCCTTCACGTCGATCTCCACTTCCCGCTCGTCGAGCCGTCCCTCGTCGAGCCAGACGCCTAGCTTCTCGCGCGTTTCGGTCGGCGGCTGCTCGCCTTCCGGCGCGCCGACGAATGCGGGACGGGCGGCGGGGCGGCGGGAATCGGGGAGGAGCAGATCGAGGATCCGCTCGCGCGTATTGCGCTCGGCAGTCTCGCGATTCAGACGCGTTTTCTCGTCCTTCACCAGCTTGACCGCGATCTCGGTCAGGTCGCGCACGATCGACTCGACGTCGCGTCCGACGTAGCCGACCTCGGTGAACTTCGACGCTTCGATTTTCAGGAACGGCGAGCGCGTCAGGCGCGCAAGCCGCCGCGCGATCTCCGTTTTTCCCACGCCGGTCGGCCCGATCATGATGATGTTCTTCGGCGCGATCTCGTCGCGCAGTTCCGGCGGGAGCTGCTGCCGCCGCCAGCGGTTGCGCAGCGCGATGGCCACCGCGCGTTTGGCCGCGTGCTGCCCGACGATGTACGTGTCGAGCTCACGCACGATTTCCTTCGGCGTCAAGCGTTCGGAATGCGTTGCTTCGTCGATGCTGCCCGGGAGTTGGATGACCATGCGTCAGAGGCTTTCTACCGTGATCTGATCGTTCGTATAAATGCAAATGCTCGCCGCAATCCGCAACGCTTCCTCGGCGATCCCCGGGGCGCTGAGCTGGGTGTGCTTCATCAGCGCGCGCGCCGCCGCCAGCGCGTACGGCCCGCCGGATCCGATGGCCAGGATGCCGTCGTCCGGCTGAATCAGATCGCCGGTGCCGGAGATCAGATACGCGCGCTCCGCATTCGCCACGATGAGAAAGGCCTGCAGCTGGCGCAGGTACTTGTCCATGCGCCAGTCCTTGGCCAGCTCGACGACCGACCGCTCCATGTTGCCGCGGTACTCCTCGAGCTTCGCTTCGAAGCGGGAAAAGAGCGCGAAGGCGTCGGCCGCGGAGCCGGCGAAACCCGCCAGGATTTTGTCGTGATAGAGGCGCCGCACCTTGGCCGCACCGTGTTTCATGACGGTCGTACCCACCGTCACCTGCCCATCCCCCGCCATCGCCACCGCGCCATCGCGGCGCACGCAGAGGACCGTCGTTGCTCGAATGACCATTTCATCCATGGGTGCGGGATCGTATCGCATGGAGTAGTGAGTTTCGCCCCTCATCCGGCCTTCGGCCACCTTCTCCCCGCGAGCGGGGAGAAGGCACTCAATTGCCGCGCAACGGGTGAATACGAAGAGGTCCTTCGCCCCGCTTGCGGAGAGAACGTGGCCGAAGGCCGGATGAGGGGCGGCAGCGAAATCTCACCGCGGCATCTGATCGCCTGTCGCCGCGGTCTGCGGATCGATCTCGCCCATCGGGATGCGAAGGACCGGCGTGAGGTCGACGCGCATGCGGCCGAAGTCGATCGTGACGATGAAGTTCTTCAGGTAGTTCTCGCCGATGATGCCCGAGGTGTGCTCGTGCTCCGACGTGCCTGCGTCGTACATCGGAATCGTTCGAAACGTGCCGGCCCAGCGGTCGATGCCGATCTCCACGTCTTCGACTTTGTCGCCATGCTTTTTCGCGCCGCCGAGGCCTTGCAGCGTGGCGTTGTGGACCTTGGTGAAGAGCTGGATCGGCAGCGAATTGATCTGCGCCGAATTCAGAAACGTCACCTCGGAACCGGTATCGAGGACGAAGACGAACCATCCCTTGCGATTGATGACGCCGCGCACGGCGGGGCGGAAGTGGTCCCAGAAAAGATTCTGGTCCGGTGCCGCCACGCGATCCGCGGCGGTGAGATGGGTAAACGTGGCCTGGTTGTGGCGGAAGTCGAGCTCGATGCGCATCTCCTTCAGCAGGTGCGCGCCGAGGAGAAACTCGATGGAGAACTCGTTCTTGCCGGTGACGATGAACTTCATCTTGTCGTCCGGCATGATCGCCACCGGTATGTTCTCGATGGTCATCTTCCCGACCTGCAGCGATTCGATGACGCCGAACTGCACCTGGATCGGTTCGCCGAGCAGACCGGTGAACGTGCCTTCGAGATTGCCGAGGCGGTTGATGGGAACCGACGCGGCAAACTTGCGCGACACGATCGACATCACCGCGCCGGAGTCGACGATGGCGATGACGTTCTTCGTCTTGTTCACCGTCACTTCCACGCGCGGCACGTCGGGGCGGCCGATGCGCAGCGCGACGCGTTCCGCGGCCGGTCCGCGAAAGTGGTACATGTCGACGTTCTTCAGCAGCTCGAGAAAATCCATGTGCCACTTGCGCACGACCAGACCGTGATCGGCGGCCACGTGCGCCCACTCCAGACTGGCCTCGAAGTTGTTGCGCATGTACTCGAGTTGCGAGAGCGACCAGGCGGCCTCGGCATACGTGGTGCGGAACGGATCGAGGTCGAGCACCGCGCGAAGGTGGCGCCGCGCGATGTCGAAACGTCCCGCCGCCATTTCCGCGGTGCCTAGCGCGATGAGGTCATTCGTCGTACGCCGCTGTTTGGCCTCGATCGTCGGCGCCAGTTCGACGGCGCGAACGTAATCGGCCTTGCGCAGCATCGAGGGAAGGTCGCTGCCGCGGTCGATCGAGCCGGGCGAGAGCATGAGCGGGGAGACGGAGACGTCCGAATACAGCGCGCATCCGGCGGCGAGGAGAGTGACTGCGATCAGGCGGCGGCGCATCGGGAACGCTGGCATTGTACGGACTGCCGGCAACGCCGCCGCATCACGCGGGTCAGCGCTCTGTCACAAGGTGGACTGCGGGATCCAGGCGAAACGGCGGAGCGACTCGTCGATCGCGCCGGCGACGCGGATCGCCAGCTCCACCGCAGCGAGGCCATCTTCGCCGCTCACCAGCGGTCGCGTGCGCGTACGGACGCACGAGAGGAACGCTTCCAGTTCGGCGCGGAGCGGCTCCTGCTTCGTCACGGTCACCTCGATCGGCTGCACGGCCTTGCCAACCAGCCGGTAGCCCTTCACTTCCTGCTCTTTCGTATCGACCGAGATGTATGCCTCGCGGCCGAAGAAGCGAATCTTGCGCACGCGATCCTGCGAAACGCGGCTGGCGGTGAGGTTGGCGACGGCGCCGTTCTCGAACTCGAGGCGGACGTTGGTGATGTCGACTTTCTCCGTCATCACCGCCACGCCCACCGCGCGCACGTCGACGACTTTCTGTCCGAGGAAGGAGAGCACGAGGTTGAGGTCGTGGATCATCAGGTCGAGCAGGACGTCGATATCGAGCGAGCGTCCGACGAAGATGCCGAGGCGCTCGGCTTCGACGTAGAGAACGTTGCTGAGCAGCGGCGCGACGGCGATGATGGCCGGGTTGTAACGCTCGACGTGGCCGACCTGCAGGATGCGACTGTTCGCATTGGCGATCTCGATGAGGCGGCGGGCGTCATCGACCGTGGGCGTGATCGGCTTCTCGACCAGGACGTCGACGCCGGCTTCGAGCAGCTGGCGGGCGACGTCGAAATGTGTCGTGGTCGGCGTGGCCACGACTGCGCAATCGATCTCGCGCGCGAGCTCGGCGACGGAGTCGAAGCGCTTGAGCTTGAGTGCGTTCGCAACTTCCGCGGCGATCGCGTCGTCGGTCTCGACGAAGCCAATGACATCTGCTTCCGGAATCTCGGTGAGGATGCGCACGTGCAGCCGCCCGAGGTAGCCGGTGCCAACGACGCCGACCCTCATCGGATGATGCCCCGCTTCGACTCGCGCACGAATTCGACCAGGTAGCGCGCCTCCGGGAAAAGGCCGAGCTCGTCCTCGATTTTCTGCAGCGCTTCGTTCACGCCGAGTTTCGAGCGCACGAGAATTCGATACGCGCGTTGCAGCGCCTCCACCGTCTCTTTCGAAAAGCCTTTGCGCTCCAGACCGATCGTGTTGATGCCGTATGAGCGGTTGTCGCGGCTGGCCACGGTCTTCGCGTACGGCATCACGTCCTGCGTGATCATCGAGCCGCCGCCGACGAAGGCGTGCTCGCCGACGCGGCAGAACTGATGCACCGCGCTGAACGCGCCGACGGTGGCGTAGTCGGCGATCTCGACGTGGCCCGCCAGCGTGGCGTTGTTGGCGAAGATCGTGTGAGAGCCCACGTGGCAATCGTGCGCAACGTGCGAGTAGGCCATGAAAAAGTTCTCGGAGCCGATCGTCGTCTTTCCGCCGCCGCCCGTCGTTCCTCGGTTGATGGTGACGAACTCGCGGAAGACGTTGTCGTTGCCGATGGCCAGCTCGGTGTGCTCTCCCTTGTACTTCAGATCCTGCGGCGGACCGCCGATCGACGCGTGGCCGTAGAACTGATTGCGCTCGCCGATCGTGGTCGGCCCTTCGATGCGCGTGAATGGCCCGATGACGCAGCCGCTGCCGATCGTCACGTTCGGTCCGATGACCGCGTACGCGCCGACGACGACGTCGGACGCGAGAACGGCGTTGGCGCTGACGATTGCCGTGGAATCGATTTCGGCCATCATCACTCCGGCCTGTCGATCAACACGCTGAACAGCTCGGCCTCAGCGACCAATTGGCCGTCGACGGTGGCCTTCCCGTGGATCTTGACCGACGTCGAGCGGCGGTGCAGAACGGTGCATTCGAGCCGCAGCTGATCGCCCGGCACGACGGGGCGGCGGAAGCGCGCCTTGTCCACGCCGCCGAAGAGGAAGAGCTTCTTCTCGCGGTCGGGCATCTCGCGCAGTCCGAGGATCGCGGCGCATTGCGCCATCGCCTCGACGATCAGGACGCCCGGCATGACCGGGTTGCCCGGAAAATGTCCCTGAAAAAACTGTTCGTTGGCCGAGACGTTTTTCAGTCCGACGATGCGCTTGCCGTCGTCGTCGATTTCCAGGACGCGGTCGACGAGCAGCATCGGATAGCGATGCGGCAGCAGTTTCATGATTTCGGTGATGGTGAGCATTTGAGAGTTTCCTTGCAGTGTCATCCTGAGGCTGGCGAAGCGCGCCGAAGGATCTCAAGTTGCGCTGAATTTGCTGAAACCCGGTTTCAACCCAGCCGGCGCAACTTGAGATCCATCGCCGTCCTTCGGCGGCTCAGGATGACAAGATCCTGTCACGATGACATGTTGCCTTTCTTTTTCGTCATCCGCCGCAGCGTGGCTTCGCGTCGCGCGAATTCGCGGAACGGGACCGCGGGGATTCCCATGACTTTTACTCCGTCTCCGACGTCATCGAGCACGGCGCTTTTCGCGGCGACCTGCACACCACTGCCGATGGTGAGGTGGCCGGCGAAACCGGACTGGCCGGCGACGACGACATAGTCGCCGAGCGTGGTCGAGCCGGCGATGCCGACCTGCGCGACGAGCAGGCAGTGCTTTCCGACTTTCACGTTGTGGCCGATCATCACCTGGTCGTCGATCTTCGTTCCGTCGCCGATCGACGTTTCTCCGAGCGCGGCGCGGTCGATCGTCGTTCCCGCGCCGATCTCTACGTCGTCGCCGATGCGCACGATGCCGATCTGCGGGATCTTGTGATGCCGTCCGCCGTGCGTGGCGAAGCCGTAGCCGTCCGCGCCGATGACGACGCCGCTGTGGATGATGCAGCGCTTGCCAATGACGGAGCGCTCGTAGATCGACACCTGCGGGTAGACGATCGTGCCGTCGCCGATGACGCTGCCCGCTTCGATCGAGACATTCTGGTAGATCACGACGCCGTCGCCGATCACGACGTCATCGCCGATCGTCGAAAACGGACCGATGGCGACATTCGCGCCGAGCTTCGCCGTCGATGCGATCGAGGCCAGCGGCGAGATCCCGTTCGGCATCGGACGGTGGGCGAAAAACTTCGCTACAACGCTGGCCATGGCGAAGTACGGATTGCCGACACGGATGAAGCGCTGATCTTCACCATTCACGTCGTCCGAAACGAGAATCGCGCCGGCCTTCGTCGATGCGAGCTGCGGCGCGTATTTCGGATTGGAGAGGAACGACAGCTGCGAGTCGCCCGCCTCGGCAAGCGACGCGACGCCGTCGATCGTTCGCGCCGGACCGCTGTAGCGGCCCCCTGCGAACGAGACAATTTCCGAGATCGGGACGGCGGGCATTCGGGCGCGCATTGTATGCCGCAGCAAACGCATCTCGTAGCGCCGGCGGCTCGCCGGCTGGGCCGCCACCGGCTCGGTGGCAAGAAGAGGAAACGCGCCGGCGAGCCGCCAGCGGTCCAGCCGCCGAGCCGGCGGCGCTACGAACGAAAAAAGCCTCCCGCGCGGGGAGGCTCTTTCGCTTGCGTCGCAGGTGCTTACGGCTTCTTGGCCGGAGCAGATGCCGGAGCGGCGCCGGCGTCGCTGAAGCGTTTGATCACCGTGTCGGTGATGTCGATCGCGTCGGAGGCGTAGACCAGACCCGACTCGAACTTGTTGAAGATGGCGGCGAGGCCCATCTCTTTGCCGACAGAGTCGATGACCGGCTTGATCTTGTTCTCGAGATCGAGGAGCGTCTTGTCGCGCGCCTCACCGACTTCGCGATCGGCGTCCTGCGCGAAACGCTGCGCGGCGATCTTTTTGTCGGAGAGCTGCTTGGCCATGTCGGCCAGCTTGTCTTCGCTCAGCGAGAGCTTCTTGTTGTTGATGTCGGCGTCGAGCTTCGCGATCTCATCGTTCATGGCCTGAGCCTTGGCGATGCGGTCGTCCTGCATCTTCTTCAGTTTCTCGTACGCCGCTTTTCCCGGCGGTGAGCTCATGAGGACCTTGTTAACGTCGACTACCGCGACGCGTGCCGGCGCACTCTGCGCGAACATCGGCGCCGCGAGCGCTGCCACCGCGAGCGAAATGAGTACCTTCTTCATGAAAATCTCCTTAAGTGTTTGGGCCGCTGGACATGGGCGTAATCGCCCCGTGTTTAGTAGGTATTCCCGATGGTGAAGTTGAACGTCTTGAACTTATCGCCCGGCTTGGGAGCGGGGTTGATGGCGTAGATGAAGCGGATCGGAAACTGGAACACCGGCAGGAAAATGCGGAGCTCGGCGCCGGTCGAATACCGCAGTTTCTTCGGATCGACGTTGTCGTTGTAGCCGTACGCCCAGCCGCCGTCCGCGAAGACGACGAAGCGCAACGGATCGTTGATCTTGAGGACGTATTCGGTATTGAAAAAGACCTGCTTGTAGCCGCCGGCGATCTGCTGGATGCCGCCGAACGTCTCCGTGGGACCGAGCGTTCCGTACTCGAAACCGCGCACCGAGTACTCGCCGCCGACGAAGAAGCGTTGCCCCTTCGGCACGCAGAGTTTGCTGTTCTGATCGATGTAGTCGTCGTAGGTCAGCGCGCAGCCCTTGCCGTAGTCGAGCGGCCGCAGATAGCCGAGGTCGACGTTGACGCTGAAAGACGAGCGGCGCGACATCTTGAAGTACTTCGTCGCGGCAAACGTCGGGCGGAATGCGTGGATCGTTCCGCCCAGCGGACCGCCCGCGAACGTCAGGCCGAGGCTGAGGCGTCCGCCGCGAGTCGTATCGAACGGGTTGTCGCGCGAATCGAACGAGTACGACGGTCCGATCGATGAGTAGGTGTAGGTCAGATCCGAGATGTCGGAGATCGGCACGTTGCCGTTGGCGTCCGGCAGCACGTTCGACTCCTCGTGCGTCTTCACGTGCTCGAGGCCGTAGACGAACGAGAGGCTGTCGAAGCGATGCAGGCGATAGCCGTACGCGATCGAGCCGCCCTTGCTCCGCTCCTGGTAGCCGACCGACAGCGGGAAGTCGGTGTTGCGGTTGAAGAGCGAGATGCCGAGGCTGTTCGGCGTATCCATGAACCAGGGATCGGCATACGACAGCGAGTAGAAGTTCTGCCGGTTGCCGCGCTGGAAACTGACGCCGAGGTTCTCTCCTTCGCCGAGGAAGTTGCGCGTCGAGAACTGCGTCTGCACGAAGAAGCCGGTGCCCTCGGAGTAGCCGCCGCCGAACTGCACGTCGTTCTTCCCCTCCTCGGTTCCCTTCACGGTCACATCGACCGTCTTCTTCTCCTGGTTGACCTTGAAGTCGGGATTGTCGTTGACCTTGAAATACCCGAGCTGGCCGAGCTTATAGATCGACTGCTTGAAGGTCTCCATGTCCATGATCTGCCCCTCGTCGAGGAAGATCTCGCGGCGCAGGACCTTGTCTTTCGTGGTCGTGTTGCCCTGGAACTCCAGCCGTCCGAGGTGGAACTGCTCGCCTTCGAAGACGTTGATGTGGACGTCGACGATGTTGTTCTCACGCTCCACATATTCGGGATTGATGTACGAGTAGATGTAGCCGCGCATGCGGTACAGCTCGTCGAGCGCGTCGAGGCGATCCTGGATCGGCTTGCGGCGGATGACGTCGCCCTTCTTCACAGGGAAGTTGCCGGTGAATGCCTCGGGCTTGAAGACCGTCGTGCCGGTAACCGTGACGTCGCCGAGGTGATGGATCGTCCCTTCCTTGATCGGGATGGTGATCCGGACGCGCGGCTTCTTCGCCGATCCGACCGTGGTGAGCTGCGGTTCGCCGAACGCCACGTTCGTGTAGCCATAGTCCTGGTAGTAGTTCTTGATGTGCTCGAGGTCCTCATCGAGCTTCGACGGGATGTAGAGGTTCTTCTTCCGGATCCAGGTGACGACGTTGTTTTCCTTCACTTCCTTCATCTGTTTTTTCAGACGGCGGGTAGAGAAGTGCTGGTTGCCGGTGAAGACGATGCGCGCGACGGTGGCTTTGATGCCTTCGCTGATGTTGAAGACGATCTTTTTGTCCCCGCCTTCGCCCATGTCTTCCATGGTGGTGTCGACGGTGACGCCTTCGAATCCGCCCTCGGAGTACGCCTTCTTGATCGACTCGGCGGCGCGGCGGATCAGCGTCTGTTCAACCGTGTTGCCGACGTGCAGATCGATCTTGTCCTTCTCGAGCTGCTCGTTGATCTTGGCGGTGTTCAGGTCTTTGTTGCCGCGGTATTCGACGGCACCGATGCGGGGCCGCTCTTTGACCACGGCGCGGACGATGATGCCGCCGTTCGGCGCGGTGTCGGTCTCGATGCGGATGTCGTCGAAGAGACCGGTCTGCCAGAGGTTGAGGAAGTTGCGCTGAATTGCCTCAGGATCGTACGGATCGCCCGGGTTGATGCCGAGGTAGACACGGATCGTGTCGCTGGCAACGCTGGTGTTGCCTACCGCCTCGAATCGCTCGACGCGCTGGCCGGCTTTCGGCGCAGTCGTCGACGTCCGGGGAGCCGGCGTGGTGGGTACGGGAGCGGGCGTGAGCACCGGTTCGGAAGTGATCCGTCCGGAGTCGGGGCGATCGATGATCGTTCCCGGCTTCGGTTTTTCCGGAGGCTGTGGCACCGGCTGCGCGGTCTGCGCGAGGGCACTCCCCGCAAAGAGTCCGGCCGCAAGGCAGATAGAAAAGGTTCGATTCATAGTTTGTCTGGTGAGGCGCGTGGCTGACTGAAGGTCAGTCGGACCACATACCGGGAGCACTTGCAGCCTGTCGACCTATTGACGTGCGAGCCCGGACCGAGGTCACGCGGGAGCCCACAACAGACCAAAGCGGCGGCGCATTCTAGCGGAAAACGTCTGTTTCAGGCGTAGGTAGCCCGTCCGCCGCCGAACGACCAGTTTTCCTTTGTCACCTCGATCAGCGAGACCATCACGTCATCCGCACGGACGCCAACGCGCTCCAGACGCGCTGCGATGTCGGCGTAAAGCGCCTTCTTTACCTCGACCGTCCGTCCCGCATTCAGGGTGATTTCGACGATGACGATATCCTCGGAGCGCGTCACGCCGCCGTACGACGGATGTGCAACGATCTGGTCACGGTCGAGGCGATTGAGGATCTGGAAGCGGTCGTCGGCCGGAACGTTGGCCTGCGCGACGAGCGCGTCATGAACTCTGTCGCCGATCGCGCGCACTTCCTGGGCGGTCCTGTTGTTGCGTACGTAAATTTTCACCAGCGGCATGATCACGACAGTCTATCTGCTCCTCGCGGCGCTCACGTTGGGAACGCCGCTCCCGCGCGTACCGCTGGCGCCGCATGCAGACACGCTGCGCATCGCCGTCGTCGGCGATACCGGCGAAGGATCCGACCGCGTGGCACACGGCATCGCTGCACTCAACGCGCGCACGCCGCTCGATGCCGTCGTCATCACCGGCGACGCGTTCTACCCATGCGGTCCGGCGTCGGCGACCGATCCGCAGTGGAATCGGGTTCGCGCCCTCAGCAGCATCGGCATCCCGCTTTTCCCCGTCCTCGGCAATCACGATTTCTGCGGGAAGTCGGTGGCGGTTTCTCAGATCGGAGCGACGGTCATCCCGCACTGGCAGTTCCCCGCGCGGCAATACCTCGTCGAATCAAAAACCGCGGAACTCTTGATGCTCGATACGACGCCATACGCGGCGGCTCGCAACGACGACGCTGCCGATGCGGTGAGAACGATGGCCGCGAAGAAGACGACGTGGCGCATCGCCGTCGGCCATCATCCGATCGTCTCGTCCGGCTACCACGGCCACTTCCCGCGAAATCAGCACCTTCGCATGGTCACGCTCGACCCGCTGATGCGTCGCGCGAAGGTCGATCTCTACATCTGCGGCCACGATCATCACCTCGAGCTGATCGACGGCCAGCCGCGGCTGCTGATCAGCGGCGCCGGCTCCGATCCCGTCCCGCCGCTCGTCCCGCACAAGCGGACGCTGTATCCGTCCGAAGCGACGCGCCAGCTTGGCTTTGCCACCGTCGAACTGGACGCGCATTCGATGACCATCCGCTTCTTCGACGGGGACGGCAACGCGATCAGTAAACCGTTCACCTTCAAGCGCTAGGGGCAATTTAATCCGGCATGACGCCGTTTGGATCGAACACTGCTTCACTCTGTCCGAGCGTCAGAGCTGAACAAATACTCTGACAGGAACGGACACACCAATGCCTTTTGAAGCACTCGGGCTCGACCCGAAAATCGCCAAAGCCGTGCGCGAAGCCGGCTACACCGAACCCACTCCCATCCAGACGAAAGCGATCCCGCTCGTGCTGCGCGGATCCGACGTCATCGGAATCGCGCAGACCGGAACCGGCAAGACTGCCGCGTTCGTGCTGCCGATTCTGCAGCGCCTCTCAACGAAAGGCTCGGCTACGAACCGCCGCTGCATGCGCGCGCTGGTCATCGCCCCGACGCGCGAGCTGGTCGTGCAGATCGAAGAGAACGCGCGCAAGTACGCGCGCCATCTCCACCTCCGCATCGCCACGGTTTACGGCGGCGTCGGCGAGCGCCCGCAGATCCAGGCGCTCCGCGCCGGAACCGAAATCGTCATCGCCACGCCCGGCCGTCTCATCGATCTGATGGACCAGGGCCACGTCGACTTCTCCGGCCTCGAAGTGGCCGTGCTCGATGAAGCCGACCGCATGCTGGATATGGGCTTCCTTCCCGCCATGCGCCGAATCGTCAAAGCGCTTCCGAAACAGCGCCAGACGATGATGTTTTCGGCAACGCTTTCGAAAGAGATCGAGACGCTGACGAACGAGTTCCTGGTCAATGCCGAAATCGTTCAGGTCGGCCGCCGCGCCAATCCCGCCGAAACGGTCGCGCAGTTCGTCTACGAAACGACGAAGGAAGCGAAGCTGCCGCTGCTGCTCCATCTTCTGGGCGATGCGAACCTCGACTCGGTCCTCGTTTTTTCGCGCACGAAACACGGCGCGGACAAGATCGCGCGCAAGCTCGCCTCATCCGGAATCAACACCGCCACGCTGCATTCGAACCGCAGCCAGAGCCAGCGCATCGCCGCGCTGAAGGCGTTCAAAGCCGGAACGGTGCGCGTGCTGGTGGCGACCGACATCGCCGCGCGCGGCATCGACGTCGAAGGAATCTCGCACGTCGTCAATTTCGATTTTCCGCCGCAGCCTGAGGATTACGTCCACCGCATCGGCCGCACCGGCCGCGCAAAAGCGATCGGCGACGCCATCAGCTTCGTCACTCCCGACGATCGCGCCAACCTGCGCGACCTCGAGCAGTTCATCTCCCGCGGCATCCCGCGCAAGGTCGCTGAAGGATTCGATGCGAGCGCGTACAAAGCGGTCGCGCCGACGATGACGTCGTGGCGGCCGTCCCGCCCCGCGCGTCCCGCCGCTCCCCGCCCGCAGCGTCCGAACACGTACGCGAGCTCGCGTCCCGCTTCCGGCTCGCGCCCGCCCGCCGGCGGCAACGGACGGACGGCAGTCAACTCGCGTCCGCAGTTCTCGGACCGCACGCGGCGCCGGCCGTAAGTTAGTGGATGAAATCAGGCAGAGGCTGCGCGATCTTCGGAAAGCGTTCCACGATTCGGCGATCACCGGTGATCAGCGGTACGCCGGCAGCCTCTGCGAGCGCAACGAATTCGCAGTCGTAGGTTGAGCAGCCCGAGTCCAGCGCAAGCTCCATGATGGCACGCGAATCAACGATGTGCTCGTGGTCGTCCATCTGCTCCTCGGCGCTGGCGACCGCGTACATCGCTTGTTCCAACGACATACGGTTTTTGCGGACGTACAACGAGAGAGCGTTCCTGAATTCGGACCGCCAGAGCATGGGAGCAATCCAATCCGGGTCATTCGCGTAGAGCCTTTCCGCTTGGCGGGCCTGTTCCGTGCGAAGCCAGAAGTAGATCAGAACATTCGTGTCGACGACGATCACAAACGGCCCTGCCTCTTCCATTCGTTGATTTCTTCATCAGTCGCTTCAAACGTCAGCGTGGAGCGAAACCGGCGCGCCTTTTCAATCAGCTCCTGCGCGTTGACACGCCGTGGCTCAATGGAGTGTTCGAGACGAGCGATGACCTCAGCATTCAGGCTGCGGCGCCGTTGTTTTGCGCTGAGTTTCAGTTTTTCATGAAGCTCGGACGGTAGATCTTTGATCGTAATGGAAGCCATGAGGCGACTTTACAACCAAAATGGTTGCAAAGTCACCCCCGCTATCATCCCCCTGTGAAGAAGCACGCTGCCGCATTCATCTTCTTCGCGGCGCTCTCCATCTTCATGACGTGGCCGCTCCTGCCGAACATCAACCGCGCCGTCGCGTATCCGGGCGATCCCTACATCAATACGTGGGTGCTCGACTGGGACTGGCACGCCACGTTTCATCAGCCGGGGCGGCTGTTTCAGGCGAACATCTTTTACCCGGCGAAGTACTCGCTGGCCTTCAGCGAAAATCTCTACGGCATCGCCGTCTTCCTCTTCCCGTTTCGCGCGCTCGGCGCGAGCCCGCTGACGGCGTACAACATCGCCATGCTGCTCGGCTACACGCTCTGCGGCTTCGGCGCATATCTGCTCGCGTTCGAGATCACAGGCAGCGTGTGGGGTGCAATCGCGGCCGGCATCTTCTACGCCTTCCTCCCGTATCGCTTCACGCAAGCGCCGCACGTGCAGTACGTGTGGGCGGGAACGCTGCCGATTCTTCTCTGGACGCTGATTCGCTACGCGCGCAAACCCGACTGGCGCAACGCGGTGTGGTTCGCCGCGGCGTTCGTGTGGAACGGCCTCTCGAACGTCCACTTCTTCCTCTTCGGAAGCGTTGCGATCCTGATGACGATCGCCATTCTCCGGCCGCCGCTGAAACGCATCGCCATCACCGGCGCGATCGCGATGCTCCTCATCGCACCGTTTCTCTACCCGTATCGAGCCGCATCGAAGTTGTACGGAATGGAGCGGTCGTGGCAGGAGACGATGAGCTTCTCCGCCGTGCCCGGCGACTGGCTGGTGAACAACTTCGCCTGGCGGCCGTATCCGGTGCGCAACGATCCGGCTGTCGATCCTGAGCGCTGGCTCTTTCCCGGCGCGCTGGCCATCGCTCTCGGACTGATCGCCTTCGCCTCGCGCGAATGGAAGCCGCTCGCCCTCGCCTGGTCCTGGGTTCTCCTCGGATTCGTCGGCTCGCTCGGCCTGCGCACGCCGTTCTACCGATTCCTCTTCGACGACGTTCCCGGATTTCGCGCCATCCGCGTACCGGCGCGATGGGCGCTCATCACTCACGTCGGACTCGCGATTCTCATCGCGCTCGCGGTCGCGCTCATCACGCGGCGCGCGAAATGGACCGGCGCGATCGTCGCCCTCGCATTTCTCGTCGAGTTACACGCGCCGATCCGCTGGTACATGGCGCCGGCCGGCATGCGGCCGGTCGATCGCTGGGCGAGAAGCGCGAAGCCGCACGCGATGATCCAGCTGCCGATCGATCACAACAGCGAATACGAAGTAATGCTCCACGTCACGGCGCATCATCGGCCGGTCGTCAACGGCGTCTCGGGCTTCGATCCGCCGGAGTATTCGCGCATCGTGCAGCTAGCGCAGCCGTGGTCGGACGAGCTCGTGCCGGAGCTGTCGCGAATCGGCGTCACCCACGTGGTCATCCGCGCAGACGCCCTCGGTGCAGCCGGTGCGAAATGGCTCGGCCGCATGGTCGATACCGGCCAACTCGGAATCGTCAAACGCTTCGATGACGGCATGAACGGAGACTGGGTGTTCCGCCTCGGCGTGCGCGGCGATTCGCCGGAACTTCGCGCGATGCTCGGCGGCCATGCCACATACAACGAGGACACCTTCGGCGCGCTCGTCATGCCCGCCGTCAGCTCGCTGAAAGGGGCGGCAACGTTCTCCGGCGTCGCGCTGTCGCCATACGGCGTTCGCGAAGTGAACCTCCTCTTCAACAACGGCAGGTTGCGCCTGCCCGCCACGCTGAAAAGCGATCCGCAGACCAGCCGTTGGTATCGGTATTACGACGCGACAACGAAGCCCGCGTACTTCCGCAAGTTCGCGTCGCGGCCGAAGAACATCCCGCCCATTACCGATGTCCAAGTCGAGATCATCGACGGCCGCGGCGAACGGAAACTGCTCGACGACCGCTGGCTCGATTGGTATTGAGCCTAAACTTCGCCGATGGTTGCCATCGTCACCGGCGCGTCGAGCGGACTCGGATACTGGATCGCCGAACGTCTCCGCGGCCGAGGCACGCAGGTCGTGGGCGTGTCACGCCGTGAGAGCGCGGACGTTTCCGGCGACGCATCCAAACGCGACACCGCCCTTCGCGCCATCGCCGCCGCCGAGCGCCTTGGCGACGTCGATCTGCTGGTCAACTGCGCCGGCACCGGCCTCTTTGGACCTGCCGGTTCGTACGACGATGACGCCATCGCCGCGATGATCGGCTCCAATCTCATCGCCACCATCAACTTCTGCGAGCTGCTCTTTCCGCGTTTCAAGGAGCACGGCGGAACGATCGTCAACGTCCTCTCCACCGCCGCGCTGATCGGCAAGCCCAATGAAACTGTTTATTGCGCCGCGAAATGGGGTGCGCGCGGATACGGAGAAGCGCTGAAAGCCGAGGCAAAAGGAACGAAGGCGCGCATCATCGCCGTGGCGCCGGGCGGCATGAACACCCCCTTCTGGCCGGAGCCGCGTCCCGGCTTCATGGATCCTGCCGACGTCGCCGCCGCGATCGTCGATGCCATTGAGCGGCCGATAGATATCAGCGAGCTCGTCATCAACAGGCGTTAGAATCGCGCCGGAGGTCCATCCATGCGCAGATCAAGCTCGATCCTTGTCGCGTTGTTCGTGGTGTTCCCGCTGTTCGCCCAGGCACCGTTTCCGGCGCCGTGGCCGAAGCCGATCGCACCCGAGGCATATTGGCAGACGCTGATGACCGGAAATGCGACGTACATGGCCGGCGCGCTTCCGTACACCGGACTCGGCGCACAGCGCGAAGCCTCCGCCGCCGGCCAGCATCCTCCCGTGACCGTGTTGTCATGCGCCGACAGCCGCGTTCCACCGGAGCTGATATTCGGACGCGCCATCGACGATCTGTTCGTCGTACGCGTGGCCGGCAATGTCGCCGGCCCGTTCGACATCGCCAGCATCGAATACGCGATCGCTCACGACTGGACGCGGCTGATCGTGGTGATGGGCCATGAGGATTGCGGCGCCGTCAAAGCCGCTCTCGATCCAAACGATCCGGACACGCCGAGCCTCGTCGCGCTCGTTCAACGCATCCGCGAATCGTTCATCGGATGGCAGACCTGGACCGGTTCCGATAAGACCGAACGAGCGATCAAAGCGAACGCCCGCAGCTCCGCCGCATTCCTCCTCGCGCACAGCGAAGTGATCCGCAAAGCGGTGCTCGACCACAAGGTCGGATTGATCGTGGCCTACTACAACCTGCGGAGCGGGAAGGTGGAGGAAGTGCAGCCGTAGGCGTACGATTCCCGACGATGAGCGACTTACTGGTTGACGAAATTGAAGATGAAGTTCTTGAAAAGCTCCAGGAACGCGCGCGGTGTCACGGCCGTAGCACCGAGGAAGAAGTTCGCGAAATCCTACGGAATGCGGTGGTAAACGAGAGCGACGCACCTATGGGCTTAGGAACTCAGCTCGCGGAAATCTTTCGTGGCGTCGGCATCGACGAGGACATCGCCGAGTTGCGGGGCTATCCAGTTGTACCCATTGAGTTCGATCCGTGATTCTGCTTGATACGAACGTCATTTCTGCGTTCATGAAGCCCGAGCAGGATGCGGCGGTGGTTTCCTGGCTGAATACGTACCCCCGCCAATCGCTATGGATCACGGCAATTTCAGTATTCGAGATTCGAACCGGCCTCGAAATCCTAGCGCTAGGCCGGCGGCGACAGTCGCTGGAAGATGCGTTCGCGCTGGCGCTGGAACAGGCGTTTTCGGGACGTATTGTTCCGTTTGACGAATCAGCCGCGCAAGCCGCAGGCAGACTTTCGGCTGCAAGACGGAAGGTTGGCCGGCCGGTCGAGATACGAGACGTTCAGATTGCCGGCATTGCGATCGCGCGCAAAGCCGCCATCGCCACACGAAACACCCGACACTTCGAAGATCTTGGAATCGCCTTGATCGATCCCTGGTCGGTGTAAGCCCTAACGCCCCTTCCAGACCTCCGCCACCTTCGCCCCCATCTCGCTCGGCGCTTCAACCACGTGGATGCCGGCCGCCTTCAATGCCGCCATCTTCTCCGACGCCGTTCCTTTGCCGCCGCTGATGATCGCGCCGGCGTGGCCCATGCGGCGTCCGGGCGGGGCGGTCTGGCCGGCGATGAAGGCGACGACCGGCTTGGTCATCGATTCCTTCACGAACGCCGCGGCTTCCTCTTCCGCCGATCCGCCGATCTCGCCGATCATGATCACGGCCTCGGTGGCTGGATCGCTTTCGAATGCGGCCAGGCAGTCGATGAAGTTCGTGCCCGGCAGCGGATCGCCGCCGATGCCGACCGCCGTCGATTGTCCGATCGCGCGCGTCTGGCCGACTGCTTCGTACGTCAGCGTTCCCGATCGCGACACGATGCCGATCGGGCCGGGACGGTGGATGTGGCCCGGCATGATCCCGATCTTCGCTTCGCCCGGCGTGATGATGCCGGGACAGTTCGGTCCGATGAGGCGCGACGGCATCGCGCCCGACATGATCGCCCGCGCGTTCGACTTCCGCAGAAAATCGTGCGCACGCATCATGTCGTTCACCGGAATACCCTCGGTGATGCAGATGATCAGTTCGATGCCGGCGTCGGCCGACTCCATGATCGCGTCGGCCGCGAACGGCGGCGGCACGAAGATCAGCGAACAGTTCGCGCCTTCTTTCTCCCGCGCCTCGCGAACGCTGTTGAAGACCGCGAAGCCTTCGTGCGTCGTCCCGCCCTTGCCCGGCGTCACGCCGCCGACTACCTGCGTGCCGTAGTCGCGGCATTGAATCGCGTGAAACGTCCCCTCGCGTCCGGTGATGCCCTGCACGATGACGCGCGTGTTCTTGTCTGCCCAGATTGCCATCAGTTGTTTCCTTGTGCCGCTTGAGATCCTTCGCTTCGCTCAGGATGGTCTTGCCGCTTCGCGGCTGCGACCACCTTCTGCGCCGCGTCCCACATGCCGTCGGCGGTGATCAGCGGGAGTCCTGAGTTGCTCAGGATCTCCTTGCCGAGGTCGACGTTCGTGCCTTCGAGCCGGACGACGACCGGCACCGGCAGTCCCACCTCGCGCGACGCGCTCACAACCCCCTCGGCGATGCGGTCGCAGCGCATGATGCCGCCGAAGATGTTGATCAGGATCGCTTTCACGTTCTTGTCGGAAAGGATGATGCGGAACGCATTCTTGACCTGCTCCGCGCTCGCGCCGCCGCCAACGTCGAGGAAGTTCGCGGGCTGCCCGCCGGCCAGTTTGATGATGTCCATCGTAGCCATCGCCAGTCCGGCGCCGTTCACCATGCAGCCGACGTTGCCGTCGAGCGTGATGTAGTTCAACCCGAACTTCGACGCCTCGACCTCGAGCGGATCCTCTTCGTTCAGGTCGCGCATCTCCACGATGTCTTTGTGCCGGAACATCGCGTTGTCGTCGAAGTTCATCTTGCAGTCGAGCGCAACGACGTTGCCCTCTTTCGTGACCATCAGCGGATTGATCTCGACCAGCGATGCGTCCGTATCGATGTAGCAGCGCATCAGCTTCTGCACGAAGTCGACGCACTTCTTGTACGCGTCGCCGGTAAGTCCGAGCGCGTTCGCGACCGAGCGCGCCTGAAACGGCAGCGCGCCGAGAACGCCGTCGATCGGCTCGCGATGGATCGCGGACGGATCGCGCTCGGCGACTTCCTCGATCTCCATCCCGCCCTGCTTCGACGCCATCACCACCGGCATGCCGATGCGGCGGTCGAGCGTGATGCCGAGGTAGAGCTCCTTGTCGATGTTGAGCGCTTCCTCGATCAGGACTTTGCGCACCACACGCCCCTCGGGGCCGGTCTGGTGCGTGATCAGCGTCATGCCGATCATCTTCTTCGTCAGTTCCGCCGCTTCGTCGGCGTCTTTGGCCAGCTTGACGCCGCCGCCTTTGCCGCGGCCGCCCGCGTGGATCTGCGCTTTGACGACGACGCGCCCGCCCAGCTCCTTCGCCCCGGCACGCGCCTCGTCGGGAGTTTCCGCGACGATGCCGCGCGGCGTCGGAACGCCGTAGCGGCGCAGGATTTCTTTGGCCTGATACTCGTGGACTTTCATAGGGCGCGGAGTTTTATCACATCGAATGCCACGCGCGCGGAAGCGCCCGAAAGTTGCATTACACTGCGCCGCCCGGAGGTTCGCGATGCCCATCGATGATGCTCGTTTCAGACTGGCCATGTCGCATTTCGCCAGCGGCGTAACGGTCGTGACCACGGCGCACGACGGCAAGCTTTTCGGGATGACGGTGGCATCGTTCGCGTCGCTGTCGCTGCATCCGCCGCTCGTCCTCGTCTGCATCGAAACCTCGGTGAAGACTCATGACGCGATCATCGCCGCGCAGAAATTCGGCGTGAGCATTCTGAGCAGCGAGCAGACCGGGATCTCGTCGAAGTTTGCATCGCGCAGCGACGATCGATTCGCGGGCGTCGACGTCTTCGGCGGCGAGCTCGCCGTTCCGCTGATTACCGGCGCGCTGACAGCGATCGAATGCCGCCTGCACTCGCAGCTTCCCGGCGGCGATCACACCATCTTCGTCGGCGAAGTGAACGACGTGTTTACCCGCGAGGGCGATCCGCTGCTCTACTTCCGCAGCGGCTATCGCGAGATTCGAGACTGATGCAGCCCATGCGCGACACGCTGCGCACCGCCTTCCGGCGCGCGCTGCGGCTTCCCAATCGGCGTAAAGACCTCCGGCGCGGCACTCTCGATCACATCCGCGGCTTCCACTCCGACATCCTCGGCAACGATCGCGACGTCACCATCTATCTGCCGCCCGGCTACAACGACCGCGACGACGTCCGCTATCCCGTGCTCTACATGCACGACGGGCAGAATCTGTTCGAGCCGGAGCGCGCCTTCATCCCCGGGCAGCACTGGCGCGTTGCCGAAGCGGCGGATGAAACGATCGGCGGCCGTACGGCGCGGCCGATGATCATCGTCGGCATTGACAACACCGGCTCCTCGCGCATCGACGAATACACGCCGACGAACGACGCCGCGCGCCACGGCGGCGGGAAGGCCGACGACTACGGCCGGATGATCATCGAGGAGTTGAAGCCGATCATCGACGCGAAGTACCGCACGCTGACTGACGCGCCGAACACCGCCCTCGGCGGTTCCTCGCTCGGCGGTCTGGCCACGCTGCACATTGGGCTCACGCATCCGGATGCCTTCGGCCATCTCGCGGTGATGTCGCCCTCGGTGTGGTGGGACAACCGCGCGATTCTGTCCGAGGTGGAGAGATTTCGCGCGCCGAAACGGCCGCGCATCTGGCTCGACATGGGCGGACGCGAAGGTGTCGAAGGTCTCAACGACGCGCGATTGCTGCGCGACAAGCTGCGGGCGCACGGCTGGCGCGACGGCGAAGACTTCCATTACTTCGAAGATCGCCGCGCCGATCACAGCGAGCGCGCCTGGGCCAAACGCGTCCCGGCCGTGCTGGAGTTTTTGTTCCCGCCGCCGGAGTTGTCTGCGCTGCATGGCAGTTGACGCGCTCGGCCGTCCCATACGCGACCTGCGGATATCCGTTACAGACCGCTGTAACTTTCGTTGCACCTACTGCATGCCGAAAGAGGTCTTCGGCCGCGACTTCGCCTTCCTCGATCGCGCAGAGCTGCTGTCGTTCGAAGAGATCGCGCGCCTGGCGCAACTCTTTGTCCGCGAAGGCGTTCAGAAGATCCGCCTGACCGGCGGCGAGCCGCTCCTTCGCCGCAATATCGAGCGCCTCGTGGCCATGCTCGCCCGCATTCGCAGTGTGCAGGATATTGCACTTACGACCAACGGCTCGCTGCTCACGCGCGAGAAAGCGTTCGCGCTGCGCGACGCGGGACTCAATCGCATCACCGTCAGCCTCGACTCGCTCGACGACGCGGTTTTCCGGCGCATGAACGACGTCAACTTCCCGGTCGAGCGCGTACTCGAGGCGATCGATGCAGCATCCGAGGCGGGGCTGACGCCAATCAAGATCGACGTGGTGGTCAAACGCGGCGAGAACGACGAAAGCATCGTCGAGATGGCACGCCGTTTCCGCGGGACGGGCCACATCCTCCGCTTCATCGAATACATGGACGTCGGCAACACGAACGGTTGGCGGATGACCGACGTCGTGTCCGCGCGCGAGATCGCCGATCGCATCGCCGCACACTGGCCGATCGAGCCGCTGCAGCCGAACTACTTCGGCGAAGTCGCCGAACGCTGGCGCTACGTTGACGGCGCCGGCGAGATCGGCATCGTCTCCTCCGTCACGCAGCCGTTCTGCGGCAGTTGCACGCGCGCCCGCCTCTCCGCCGACGGCAAGCTCTATCTCTGCCTCTTCGCCGGCACCGGCCACGACCTGCGCGGCCTCCTCCGCGGCGGCGCGGACGACGAAACGATCGCCGCCGCCATCCGCTCCCACTGGCATTCACGCGACGACCGCTACTCGGAGATCCGCTCCGAGGCGACGCCGAGTGAGAAGGTGGAGATGTCGCACATCGGCGGGTGATCCTTCGCGCTTCGCGCGCGTTGTCGGTTGTCGGTTGATTGCGCTTCGCGCGTTGTTGCCGCAGTGCCGTCGGCGAAGCCGGCGCAAGAACCGTAGCCCCCAGCTTTAGCTGGGGGATTCAGACGTGTCGCGATATGGGGAGCCCGCTTCAGCGGGCGAAAGAACGCTTTCTGTCGCCGCCAAGGCGGGCTCACACAAATCGGATGAGCCATCGAACCCACGGCTGAAGCCGTGGGCTACGGTTCTTGCCCCGGCCTTGCCGACGGAACTCGGCGACAGCCGCAAATCAACCGACAACCGACAACGCGCGAAGCGAAGTCAGTCCCGTCCTCCCTTGTACTTTTCCTTCGCGGAGCTCGGTACGGTCGACAACCGCACGGCGTTCTTCGTCGGCAGCGGCGCTTTGGGACCGGCGGGCTGCGTCTTGCCCGAATACGTTTTCGTGCGCATCGAAACGCCTTCTTTGATTTCCTGAATCTGGCTCTTGCGGGGCATCGAGTCCTCCACCCGCGGAAATTGCGAGTGGCGCGCCATGCCGGCGACGAACAGGTTCTTGCCGCCCTGCGATGGATGGCGGACCTTCTCGTGACGAACACCGAGACGCGTCAGGCTGAATGAGGCCTGGTTGCCGATCGCGGCGACGCATTCGATGTCGAAGAGGCGGATCAGCCTCATGACGAACGATGCTCCGATCTCCAGCTCCGCCGGCGTCGGCATCCGATTCGACAGCGGATTGCCGGCGATGAACGGATGGAAGGGAAACGCGTTCCAGAGCAGCGGCAGAGGCTCGATCTCCCGAATCGTTCCCCACACCATCGTCGCACTCGCCTCGGTTGAAACGCGCGTGGAGAGATTGGCTTTGCGATACCCGCGATCGCTGCCGAGGACGTGGGAGCCGTTGGCGAGATCGACGCCGCACAACATCACCGTCTCGCTTACGAACGGGATTCCGGTCAGCCGTCCGCCGCGATACGAAACCGCTTCGCCGACGAGGAGCAGCCGCGGACCGATCGCGTGCAGCTCTTCGAGATAGCGCCGCAGATTGCTCCGGCGGATCGCATTTCCACGCGCCTCGTCGCCGATCCGCGCAAACTGGTTGCACGCGCGAGCCGAGAGCTCGACGCGCGAGAGGTCATCGATGAAGCGATCGAAGCGCCGCGGCACGGCGCGGATGATAACGGCCTACAATCCGCGCCGCATGCCGCTGGTAACCCTGACCACGTTCCGCACTGCTCACGACGCGCAACTCGCGAAAGCGGTGCTCGAAGACGAAGGCGTTTCCGCCATCCTGGGCGACGAGAACATCACGTCGATCGCGCCTTACACCTCGCCGATGGGCGTGAAGCTGCAGGTTGCTGCCGAGGATGCCGATCGCGCCGAGCAGATCCTCAATCGAATCGCAGGACTCGACGCCGCCGAGCAAGCCACCGCCAGCGCGCAACACGCGATTCGTCATCCCGAGCAATGTCCGAAATGCGGCTCGCCCGACGTTCGCCGCACTCTCCGCCTCGTCGGATTCCTGGTCTGTGCGGCGCTGCTGATCGCCGTGGGCGTGGCGGTGGATCAGCTGATCATGGCGTTCTATCTGATACTCGCGGTCTGCATCTTCTTTCTGGTCGCGTCGCCATATCGATGCGCGGATTGCGGGCATCGCTGGTGATTGCCGCGTAGCGGCTTTAAGAGGATAGCCAGGGGTACGGCGAAGCGCGTACCCCTGGAACGATGAACGCGTAAATGTTTGTGCCGCGTCAGCGGCACAGGAACTGCCGCGCTTCCGGTGCCGCGCACGCGGCACGTACCTGACGCCTCTGCTTTCCAGGGGTACGCGCTTCGCCGCACCCCTGGCTATCCTCCGAGGCCGCTAACTCGGCGAACGAACGTCATCGCACGGCCCGCCGGCGCAGGAATCCGCGCGGCGCGATCTTGTAGACGATCCCTTTCGCGACATCCATCACGTACAGCTCGCCGGAGATGTCTTCGCCGAAGCTGCTGACGCGGATCGTCGTGGTGAAGAGCGTCTTCGGGATCCAGACGGCTCCGCTTTGCGAGGCGCTCCAGATCGTGCCGGTGCAGTAGTCGCCGTACAGATAGGCTCCGCTCAGCGACGGGATTTGCGTGCCGCGGTAGCGGTAGCCGCCGCTGATGGAGCAGGCGCCGTTTGCGTGGGAGTACTCGAGGAGGGGCATGATGAATGTCGGATCGACGCAATTCGTCGACGGGTTGAAGCAGTGCAGGCCCTCCATCTTGCGCCAGCCGTAGTTTTCGCCGCCGATACTCGTTGCGGGTTGGAGGTCGACCTCTTCAAACGCATCCTGGCCGACGTCGCCGATCCACATATCGCCGGTCGTGCGGTCGAAGGTGAAGCGCCAGGGATTGCGCAGGCCGTACGCCCAGATCTCGCCGCGCGCGCCGGCGCGTGAGACGAACGGATTCGACGGCGGAATCGCATAGGGCGAACCGTGATCGACGTCGATGCGCAGGATCTTGCCGAGGAGTTGGCCGAGGTTCTGGGCGTTGTTGTTCGGATCGCCGCCGGAGCCGCCGTCGCCGGTTCCGATGTAGAGATAGCCGTCCGGTCCGAACTGGAGTTGGCCGCCGTTGTGGTTCGCGAAATTCGGATGCGGAATCGTCAGCAGGATCGTGCCCGAGGCAGGATCGGCGCGATTGGGATCGGAGGTGACCTTGTAACGCGCCACGTTGTTGTCGCCGTTGCGGTTCGTGTAGTAGACGAAAAAGAGTCCGTTATCGCGGTACTGCGGATGGAAGGCAACGCTGAGCAGTCCGCGCTCGCCGCCGCTGAGAACGATGGAGCGGATGTCGAGGAACGGAGTGGCGCGCAGTCCGAGCGCGTCGTAAATGCGGATCGTGCCGGTCTGCTCGGTGATGAAGAGCCGCGTGTCGCCCGCGTGCGTCAGTGCGACCGGCTGATCGAGACCCGATGCGATCGGCTGCAGCGCGACGTCCTGCGCGACGCAGGTAACGGCCAAAAGCAGGACGATGAGAGCGATGGCGCGGGGCATGACGGCCAGATCATGCAATCACTTGGCCGGAGAAGCTTCACGCGGAGAGAAGCGCCTCCTCTCAGGCCGTGCGCTTTGGGCTCATCTGCCGGCGCGCATCACTGAACGCGCGCTCCTCCAGCTCGACGCGCTCGCGTACGATCCGTTCGAGCCATGCATCGAGGTTCTGTTCGCGGTGCAAACGAGCGAGAAAGGCTGCACGGCGCGCAAGGGTCGCCGACAGTGCCACGGACTTCCCTCGGCGGATGACTTCGATGGGAGCTTCCCATGCCGAATCGTCATGCGCTTCGGCGATGACGCGTTCGTCGATCAGGTCTTGACGGGAACGCGGCGGCTTCACGCTCTTGCGTCTCGTACCTTCTGCAACTGCCCGTGTCTTTTTCTTCATAGCGGCCAGCCGGTGATGATCCTGACGACCTTACCCGGCTTCAGTTGAAAAATGATCTCAAGCGGACGTCCCGCGATGGTGCGTCCGAACAGTTGAAAACGATCGTGATCCTTCTTGTTGCTTCGGATCTTGAAGTTGGAAAAGAACGCTTCTACGGCTTCTTCAAATGTCACACCGTGAGCGGATAGTTTGTCATTTTCGAAGTCGTATTCGAAGTCCGCCGGCTCAAACGTGTCCCACTTGACCACCCGACGATTCTAGTTCGCTTCGATTACTTCGCGGCGCGACGGCGGGGGCCGTGCTCCTCGAATGGAGGCAGTTCGGCGGCCGCTGCTGGCGGTTCGAAGTCGGCGATGGCGAGTTTGGGGCCGGAGGTGACGACGGCGGTGATGTCGATGCCCACTTCCTTCCAGGCATCAACTACCGCGCGATGCGGTTCGCTCTGCGCGCCGTAGCGTTTTGCAGCGGCGTCAGAGATCGCGTGGGCACAGTCGCGGAACGTCGCGGACGGCTTGAGCAGCGTCGTCAGGGCGTCGTACCAGATACGGCCGGCCACGAGCCACGCCTTGCCGCCGAGGGCGGTGGCGGCGAGGTAGAAGGCGCGGTTGGGGATGCCGGAGTTCACGTGCACGCCGCCGTTGTCGGCGGTCATCTTGCGGTAATCCTTCATGTGGGCGGGCTGCGGGTCTTTGCCGGCGATCTTGTCGTCGTAGGCGCTGCCCGGCGCTTTCATCGAGCGCACGGCGGAGGCGTGAACGGCGCTGGTGAAGATGCCCGCGCCGATCAGCCAGTCCGACTTCGCGGCGGTCTGTTTCAGCGCGTACTGCTTGACGAGGATGCCGAAGACGTCCGAGAAGTGCTCGCTCAGCGCGCCGGACTGGTCGTGGTAAATGAGACCGGCGGTGTGTTGCGTCACGCCGTGCGTCAGCTCGTGCGCGATGACGTCGAGCGATTCGGTGAAGCGGTTGAACAGCTTTCCGTCGCCGTCGCCGTAGATCATCTGCCGCCCGTTCCACAGCGCGTTTGAGTAGTGGACGCCGAAGTGGACGGAGGCATCGAGCGGCAGGCCGCGGTCGTCGATCGAGTTGCGTCCGTAGACTTTCGAATAGAACTCCGAGGTGATGCCGGCGCCGTCGTAGGCCTCCGAAGCAGCGACGTCGGCATCGTTCGCGCGCATCGGCGTTCCGGGAAGCGCCGTTCGATGACGGGCGTCGTAAACCGTTCGCTGCGCCGGCGCGAGGAGCATCTTCGCGCCGGCAAGTTTCCGAGTGGCGATACGCGCGCCGCGCAGCTGCGCCGACAGTTCCAGCGCGGCGTGCGAGTGCTCCCGCTGAACCGGATCATCGCTGTTCTCCGCGATCGAGCGGAGGATGTGCGGCGGCAGGAAGCCGCAGACCGCGTGCGTGCGTCGGCTCAAGGTGACCTCCCTTATCGCGTGGATTCGGACAAGGTAGCGCCGCCGCGAGCCGCAGGCAACCTTACTTCCTCAATACCTCCTCGATGGCTGCAAGCGCGCGCGGGTCGTGTTTCTGGCCGAGCCAGAACGCGGCCTTCTTGCGAACGTTGCCGTCGCGGTGCGACTTCATCAACTCGATGAGCATCGGAACGGATTGATCGTCCGGCAGTTGCGAGACGGCGAAGACGGCTTTCTCGCGGACGCCTTCGTCCGGATCGTTGTCGGCTGCTTTGCGCACGGCGCCGGCGGCTTTCTTTCCCGCTTTCTGGGAAAGCCAGAAGAGCGCCTGGCTGCGCACGTGCGGCGTCGGATCGTGTTTAGCAAGATTGATCAACTCGTCGATCGCACCAGGTTCACTCGACTGCGAGATCGCGAAGACGGCTTTCTCGCGCAGGCGCGGCGAAGCGGACTGCGATCGAGCGACCGCCAGGACATCGTCGTAGCCGCGGCGGCCGCGCGTCTGAGTGAGCCAGAAGGCGGCGTGGCCGCGCGTTTCGTCGGGAAAGTCCGCGGACCTCAGAATCCGCTCCAGCTCTGTCGTCGCCGAGGGATCGGCGTGCATCGCCAAGGCTGACATAACGTTGTCGGAGTGGTGTCCGGGACCGGTGATCATCGAAACGATCAACGCGACGCTCTTGCGCGGATCGACGCCGTCGATCCAGGTGATGGCCGCGCCGCTCGCGTCGAGGACGCACTCCATCGAGTAGCTCCGCACGCGCGTGATCGCGCCGTTTTCGACGCGGTAGAGGAGGGCGAAGCTGCCCGAGCCGGCCGGATGCGGATCATCGCGATCATCGTTCGAGAAGAAGTTCCCTTCGTTGTCGAGCGTGCAGGTACCGCCCGATCGGAACTCCCCGAAGTTCTGATAGCAGCACATGACGCGCTCCCCTTCGACCTCGGGGACGCTGTAGCCGATGTACTTCGTCCGCGAGCCGCGAATCTGCGCGCCGAGGTCGGCGGAAGCGGCGACGGAAGTGACGGTGCCGTGGACGATACGCGGACGTTGCGCGAAGGCGGTGGCGGCGAGGAGGACGAGTGTGACGGCGAGAGCGAGCTTTCTCATGCTCGCTTAGACCGCGCCGCCGCGCGGCGGTTAGCTTTGTGGCACAGGCTAGGCCACCGGATAGATCGGATCGGCGATCGCCCCCGCGGCGAGCGCATCCAATTTCGCGGCGTGCGGCTGCAACGGCTTCGGCCGGTAATCCTTGCGGTCGCGCCACCGCTGCACCAGCGATTGATGAAAGTACTCCGTGTTGAACGGCGTCCCGCCGACGGCGCGGTCGAGCGCCGGCTCCACTCTGTAGAGCGCGGTACGCGAGTCGTGGACGTCCTGAATCGCGTTCTCGTGCGTGTCGAGCGCTTTCATGACATCGGCGTCAAACTGCAATCCCGCCAACGTCGCGCTTTCGATCATCCAACGAAGCGTGATGTCAGACAGCCCGGCCTCGGGATAACCGCCGCCGACGTCGCTGTGCGCGCCCGCAAACCAGACTTGCCTTACGACCTGTCCGGGATCTGGTGCGGTCACCTGCCAGAGAGTCGGCTCGAACGGACGGCGATGTTCGTCGACGGCAAGCGCGTGAAAAGCGAATCGGACGAAGCGGCTGAGACGCGTGTCGAGAAACTCGTAGTCGCTCTTGCTGCGCATGCCGAGAACGTGAATCGGAATGCCGAGGGCGCCGACCGTATCCCAGACGCCGATGCAATGAATCGGAGTATCGGGCTCGATGGATGCCTCGGCGCGGAAGGCAACGGCAGGCGCATCGGTCGCGGCTTTGGTGGTCCGATAGATCTCTTTCGCCTTCGGGTATGCGCGCACCTTGTCGCGGCGCAGAATCCCGCACCTGCGGACCATCCCCGCCAGGCTTCGCGCCGTGTACGCGCCTCGGCTGAAGCCGAAGATGTAGATGTCATCGCCGATTTCGTAGTTGGCGATGAGGAAGCGGTAGGCGTCGTGGATGTTGGCTTCGAGGCCGTCGCCGAACGCACCGCCGACGTAGTGGTCCAGCACATTGCCGGTGCCGACGCCCTGATCGTAGTAGACGATCTGCAGCGTCCCGTCGGGCTTCTCTTTCGCCACACGGCACGCGATTTTGAGAACGTTGGTGACGCAGGGATCGCCGTTGACCGTTTCCTGATCGGCGCTGTTCCAGGTTCCGTCGCAACACAGCACGATGCTGGCCATGATTTCTCCTCTCTTTATGGATGTGAGCCGAAAATTTTACACCGGAAGCAGTGCTACAATCTGCGGTTCCATGCGAACGTCATCGACGACCGCCACCACGCGAACGACGGAGACGCCTCCTCCGCCCTGTCGATGATCTGAACTTGAAATGAACATGCGACAGGGCCGAGCAATCGGCCCTGTTTGATTTTGGAGAGAAACGATGCACGTCGAATTACCAGACGGATCAAAACGAGAAGTTCCGGACGGCGCGACCGTGGCCGACGTCGCCGCGTCGATCGGCAAGGGGTTGGCGAAGGCGGCCATCGCCGGCAAGATCGACGGCAAGGTCGTCGACGTCTACGCGCCGGTGCCCGACAACGCGAAGATCGAGATCGTGACGCCGAAGAGCGAGGCCGGACTCGACACCATCCGCCACTCCACCGCCCACCTCATGGCCATGGCCGTTCAGGAGCTGTTTCCGGGGACTCAGGTCACCATCGGACCGGTCATCGAGAACGGCTTCTTTTACGATTTCGGAACCGACCGGCCGTTCACCGACGACGATCTGCGCCGCATCGAAGAGAAGATGACGGAGATCGTCAAACGCGATCTGCCCGTCCGCCGCGAGGTGCTGAGCCGCGATCAGGCCATCGAGACGTTCGACAAGCTCGGCGAGAAGTACAAGGTCGAGATCATCAAAGGCATCCCCGGCGATGAGCCGCTGACGGTCTATCACCAGGGCGATTGGTTCGATCTCTGCCGCGGGCCGCACGTCCCCTCCACCGGCCGCCTCGGCGCATTCAAGCTGACCTCCGTCGCCGGCGCGTACTGGCGCGGCGACGAGCACAACGCGATGCTGCAGCGCATCTACGGAACCGCGTGGGCGGACAAGGACGAGCTGACCGCGTATCTGAAGCACATCGAAGAAGCGAAGGCGCGCGATCACCGCAAGCTGGGCAAAGAGCTCGGCCTGTTCATGTTCTCGAACTTCGCGCCGTCCATGCCGATCTTCCTGCCGAAAGGCGCGGCCATCTACAACGAGCTGGTCGACTTCGTGCGCGATTTCTATCGCCGCGACGGCTACAGCGAAGTAGTCACGCCGCTGGTGTGGGACACCGAGATTTTCAAGATCTCCGGCCACTACGACAACTACAAAGACAACATGTTCTTTTCCGAGGTGGACGAGCGGGAGTACGGCGTGAAGCCGATGAACTGCCCCGGCCACACGCAGATTTTTGCGATGGAGCGCCGCTCGTATCGCGACCTGCCCATCCGCTACGCCGACTTCGCGCGCCTGCATCGCTACGAGCGCTCCGGCGTGACGCACGGCCTCGTGCGCGTGCGCTCGTTCGCGCAGGATGATGCGCATCTGTTCGTGACCGAGGATCAGATCGAGCCGGAGATCGACCGCGAGTTGAAGCTGATCAAGGAGATCTACGACATCTTCGACTTCAAAGAAGTCCGCATCGCGCTCTCAACCCGCCCCGAAAAACGCCTCGGCGATGATGCGATGTGGGACGCGGCCGAAAGCGCTCTGGAAAACGCGCTGAAGAAGAATGGCGTCGATTACCACATCAATCCGGGGGAAGGCGCGTTCTACGGCCCGAAGCTGGAGTTCCAGGTGACCGACGCGATCGGTCGTCCGTGGCAGCTCGGGACGGTGCAACTCGACTACGCGATGCCGGGGCGCTTTCAGCTCCGCTACATCGGCGCGGACAACGCCGAGCACCAGCCGGTGATGATCCACCGCGCAATACTCGGCTCCATCGAGCGGTTCATCGGCATCATCATCGAGCACTTTGCCGGCGCTTTTCCCGTGTGGCTCGCGCCCGTCCAAGCCTCGGTGCTGCCGTTGTCGGAGAAGTTTCTCGACTACGGGCGCGAGACGGCAGCGAAGCTTCGCGCGACCGGGCTGCGGGTCGAGGCGGACGAGTCGAACGAGAAGCTCGGCGCGAAAATCCGCGACGCGCAGTTGAAGAAGATCCCGTACATGCTGGTGGTCGGTGAGAAGGAAGTTGCGGCCGGAACGGTATCGGTGCGCAAGCGTACGGGTGGCGAACAGCTATCGATGTCGGTCGGCGAATTCGTGGCTGAAGCCAGGCGGGTGATCGCGGCCCGCGCGTTGACTTTGTAGAGGTTTATTCGTAGATTTCCCGCTTCCACGCAACCGTATAACAGGAGGATTTCCGCATTTTCCCACCACGACGAGGATCGCGTTTCGACCGGAGACCGGCAGAACCTGAGTCCAGAATCAACGACATGATCCGCGGCATCCCTGAGGTTCGCCTCATCGGAGCCGACGGCGCACAGATCGGAGTCGTCCCCCTGCAGCAGGCGCAGGAGATGGCCCGAGAGAAGGACCTCGACCTCGTGGAGATTTCGCCGACGGCGAACCCTCCCGTCTGCAAGGTCATGGATTACGGCAAGTACGTTTTCCAGCAGAAGAAGAAGCAGACCGAGGCCAAGAAGAAACAGAAGGTGATCGTGGTGAAGGAGGTGCAGTTCCGCCCCCGCATCGACGAGCACGATTTCGATTTCAAGAAGAACAACATCGTCCGATTCCTGCAGCACGGCGACAAGGTCAAGGCGTCGATCCGCTTCCGCGGACGCGAGATGACCCACATGGAGCTCGGCCGGGCCGTGCTCGACCGCCTGCTGTCGGAAATCAAGGAGTTCGGAGCGCCTGAGAACGCGCATCCTGACGTTCAGGGTAACCGGATGACGATGGTGATTTCGCCGGTGAAGTAGGTTAGTCATCAGTTCATCCTGAGCGAAGCGAAGGATCTGGCCAGTGCTTGCCTCGGGGTTATCAGTCGCCAGATCCTTCGCTTCGCTCAGGATGAACTCGAAGAACCCAGGAATTCACATCCAGCTCAGTAAGTTAGGAGCCAGGCTATGCCGAAAATGAAGACGCATCGTGGAGCCGCCAAGCGGTTCAAGAAGTCGGGAACGGGCAAGATTCAGCGCAATCACGCCTTCCATTCGCACATCCTCACCAAGAAGTCTCCGGGCCGCAAAGCCGAGCTGGCGCGCGAGACTCAGGTATCGAAGGCGAACGAGAAGACCGTGAAGCGCATGCTTCCGTACCTGTAGATCCGGCCGTCGTTCATCGACAGCCCCAACCCGAGCGAGGCGCGGTAAATCACCACTCCTGACCCGCCCGCTCTAAACGATTCAAACGAGGAGAGAACATGCCGAGAGTCAAACGAGGTCCAAAAAGAAAGAACCGCCGCGCGAAGATCCTGAAGCTGGCCAAAGGCTACTGGGGGATGAAATCGCGCGGTCACCGGATCGCGAAGCAGCAGGTCGAGAAGGGCCTGAACTCCGCGTTCGCCGGCCGCAAAGATCGCAAAGGTGATTTCCGGAAGCTCTGGATCGCCCGCATCAACGCCGCCGCCCGCCTGAACGGAATCTCCTATTCGCAGCTGATCGCCGGCCTCAAGGCCTCGGGATCCGTGGTCGATCGGAAGATCCTGGCCGACATCGCCGTCCGCGACGCCGCCGCCTTCACCGCCTTCGCCGACGCCGCGAAAGCTGCGCTGAACAAGCAGCAGCTCCGCACCGCGCTCGACAAGGAGACGTCGGCCAAGCGTCCCGCAGCGAAGCAGGCAAGCGCGTAACGCGATTCACATCGATCCCCACCGAACGCGGGCCGCGAGGCCCGCGTTCTTGTTTGTGTGGCACAGACACTCTTGTCTGTGCTTTGGCAAGGTGCAGTGGCTGAACGTTTTAGCGCGAGCCTCCCAAGCACAGACAAGAGTGTCTGTGCCACATGAGTTCTGTACAATCGCCCGCCCGACATGCTCGACGACATCACACGCATCAGCTCCGAATTCGATACCGCGCTCGCCGGCGCGAATACCGCCGCCACGCTCGATGAGCTGCGCGTCCATTACTTCGGCCGCAAGGGCGGATTGATCCCCGCACTCTTCTCCCGCCTCAAAGAGGTCCCGAAAGAGCAGAAGAAGGACGCCGGCGACGCGCTGAACAAGCTGCGCGACCGCCTCGAGTCCGAGCTGAAGGAAAAGCAGGAGCGCGTCGCCGCCGAAGAGTCGAAGCGGAAGGAATCGCGCGACATCATCGACGTCACCCTCCCCGCCCGCCTCCCCAACCTCGGCCATCTTCATCCGGTCACGATCATCCGCCGCGAGATGGAGACGATCTTCAGCGAGATGGGCTACTCGCTCGATCCCGGCCCCGAGGTCGAGACGGATTGGTACAACTTCGAAGCGCTCAACTTCACGCCCGATCACCCGGCGCGCGACACGCAGGACACGTTCTTCCTCGACGTTGAAAAATATCTGCTGCGCACGCACACATCGAACGTGCAGATCCGATCGATGGAAAATCACAAGCCGCCGGTGAAGGTACTGTCATGCGGCCGCGTCTACCGGCGCGACGAGATCACCATGCGCCGCTCGCCGATGTTCCACCAGGCCGAGGGCTTCCTGGTCGACAAAGGCATCCACATCGGCCACCTCCGCGCCACGCTGGAGCACTTCATCAAGCGCCTCTTCGGCGCCGATTCGAAGATGCGCATGCGCCCGAGCTTCTTCCCGTTCACCGAGCCGTCGGCCGAAGTTGATATGTCGTGCGTCTTCTGCAAAGGCGCGGGCTGTGGCACCTGCTCCCAGACCGGCTGGATGGAGATCCTCGGCTGCGGCATGATCCATCCCCAGGTCCTGCGTAACGTCGGCATCGACCCAGAGGAATGGAGCGGCTTCGCCTTCGGCCTCGGCCTCGACCGCTGCGCCATGATCAAGTTCGACATCCCCAACATCCGGACGCTGTTCGAGAACGATCTGCGCGTGCTGCAGCAGTTCTGATATGCGCCCATCTGCGGACAAAACTTCATCCGCAGATGGCGCAGATGTAACGCAGATAAGAGCCCACTGCTACGTAATCGCCCTCTTCGCGCCTGTGGCCGGGTTCCAGGTGGTCATGTGGCCGTTGGCGCCGACGTAGAAGACCTCGCGGAGGGGCTGGATTGCCGGGCGGGTGTCCATGGCGCCCGAGGGAACCCAATCCACGATCGGTTCACGGCGTTCGATGATGCCGTGATCGATGTTGACTGCTTCGAGCATCCGCTTTCCTAACGGAGCGTCGACGTCATTTAAGACGATGCGTGTGCCGTCATCGCCGACGATCGTGATCCAAGTCTTCCCGCCGAGGGGGATGTCGCGCTGCGGAGTGCCGTCCGTCGCCAGAATGTGCAGCACCGTCGCGGAATTGGGCCCGTCGACGAACGCGATGCGGCCATCGCGGAGATAGCGAGCGGTCTTGAGTTGCGTGCCGGTGGCAAGAGTTCGGAGCGGAGTACCAGTGCGCGCGTCGTTCAGCGTCAGGCCACCGGGCCCTGTTTTCATCAGCATATGCATCGAGGATGAGTCGGGATAGATAAAGATCGCGTTGCCTGAGGGAACGAAACCGGTTTCGCGGAGACCGCGTGTGCGAGCGTCGAGCTCCATGATTTTCATACCGTTCGGTACGTTGAGATAGGCCCGCACGATGTCATTCGTGACGAAGAAGGTCTGTACAAATGTTGCGTCCGGGAGCCGCGCCGAGGCGAGAGAGCGCTTCTGCGCGACGTCGTAGATCGAAAGCGTCATCGGGCGAGAAATCGTGGCGATGCGGGTGGCGTCATCAGAAAGGACGTAATCGCCGGCCGTCATCGTCAGGCCCGTATCGATCGGCTCGGTCTTGCCCTGCGTGTAGATCATGATGTTCGCGACGTTGTCGGCGCGGCGCAGCACGACTGCACTGCGCCCATCGCGCGTATAGCGCGTGGTCCACGCCGCCCAGGAATCGATGCGGGTCACCGAGCCGTCATCAGCGTTGATCAGAAACGCGGCGCGATAATCGGCGCGGCCTTTCGACATCCCTGTAAGCACGGCAAACGGACCGCTGGTGGAGCGCGTTGCCTGAACATTGGCTGTCAGATCGCCCGGCTTCTCGGAAACCACCCACGCCACATACGCCGCGGCGATGAGCAGCACGACCGCCATCGCTCCCCACAGGAATTGCGAGAGCGCCAGATGACTGCGCCGCCGATCCGTGCGGCCGCGCTCGAGCTGCCATGCGCCGCCGCAGATGACAGCCAGCGCAGCGCTGATTGCCAGAGCGGATGAAAGCCAGTCGATGATAACGAACGCCTCGCCGGCCATCAGCGGCACGAGCAGATATCGAACCGACACGCCGCAGATGACGGCGGCGATGAAATCGAGGGCGATCAGCGGCGATCGCGAGCGCGCAAACGTGCCGATCACATGTGCGATCAGAAAGAGCCCGACTGCGATCGCCAGGATGTAAGCGGTCCACCACGTGAGCGTTGTAGAGAAGAGCTTTTTCCAGTGATCGCCGGCGGCCAGGCGCGCCGGTACGACGATGAAGCCGAAACATCCGACGATCATCAGGATCCCGGCCGTCAGCTTGCCGAACCAGATCGAGAACGACCCGGCAGGCCGCGAAAAGTAGAACGACATCCGTCCGTCGGACAAGTCGCGTCCGATGAAGCTGGCGCCGGTGATTACCGCCAGGCCGAGGGTGAAGCCGGTGCCGAGAACGACGGCAGCGATGGCGATCACCTCGCGCGGCGAACGGTTGTTGATGCCGGGAAGAATGCCGATGATGAATGGCAGTATGGCGAAGGCAACCGCCGCGTACGCGACGAAGCGCTTCTCCTCGAATTCTCTTGCTGCAATGACGAGTGCGTTTTTCACGAGTTGCCTCCGGCCTTCCCGCCGGCGATGGCGATAAAGATCTCTTCCAGTGACATCGCTTCGACTTCCGCGGCGCCGATGTTGCTGGTGCTGCGCATCCGTTCGAACGAGACGTCGTCGTAGTTGCTGACGATTGCTTCCGCGCCGCCGCCCCAGCTGCGCATGACGGTCGGCCGCAGCACGGCCGTGTCGATCGCCACCGGCTGCGCGGCGAAACGGATGCGGCGGAATCGCGACTTGAGCGCATCGACGTCTTCGTCGAGCACGATGCGTCCGTGCTCCATCATCCCGACGCGGTCGGCAAACGTTTCGACGCCGGCCAGATCGTGCGTAGTGATGAAGATCGTCGTGCCGCGGTCGGCGAGATCGCCGATCACTTCCTCGAACAGCGACTTGCGCGCCACGACGTCGAGCCCGAGGGTCGGGTCATCGAGGACGAGGAGCTCGGGGGAGATGGCCAGGGCCATCGCCAGCGAGACCTGCTTCTTCTGCCCTTTCGACAGGCTGCCGAAGCGGCTGGTCAGCGGGACGCCGAAGGTGCGCAGGCGCGCTTCGACGCTGTCCTGATCCCATTTGTCGTACAGCCGCGAGCAAAAGCGGGCGATGGCGCCGACGCTCATCTCCGGCGGCGCGTCGGCATCCTCGGTGACGACGCCGATGCGCTGCATCAGCGACTTGCGGCGCGACCAGGCGTCCTCGCCGAACAGCGCCACGTCGCCGCGCTGCGGTTTTTGCTGGCCGAGGAGACAGCGTACGAGCGACGACTTGCCGGCGCCGTTGCGGCCGACCAGCGCGTAGACCGCGCCGCGCGAAACGTTCAGCGCCGCGTCTTCGACCGCGACCATGCGCCCGTAGCGCACGTGAAGATTGGATATGCGGATGGCAGTGTCGCTCATGCTTTTCTCCTGTGCTCGCGCACGACGCGTTCGAACGCTGTGTTCAGTTCGTCGACCGCGTCGTCGAGCTCCGCGCCGACGGCAATGGCCGTCGATGCGTAGCGCGTTGCGGCATCGCGCAATGCTTCGTTGCGCTCGGCTTTCTTAGTAATCGGTGGCTCGTCGGCCACATAGGTCCCCTCGCCCCGCTTCACCGACAGCACACCCCCCTCGGTGAGCCGCTGGTACGCGCGAGCGACGGTGTTCGGGTTGACGCGGAGATCCTTGGCGAGGTCGCGGACGGAAGGCACCGACGCGCCGGGCTCCAGCGCGCCGAGTGCGATCAGCCGCCGCACCCCTTCCTCGATCTGCCGCCAGATCGGTGCGGGGTCCGTTGGATTGATGGCGAACATGGCTACTTCATGTTCCAGTGGCGCAGGAGCCAGCGGCCCTCGTTCGTCGCGACGGCATCCTCGTCGAACGATTGCAGCGCGCCGGCAGTCGACCAGCTGTGCTTGTCGAACTTGCCGTCCGCGCCAGCGCTGGCGACGGTGTAGCTGTTGGCGTCCGACTGGACCGCGTACGCGTTCCCCCAGGCGTCCGTCATCGGAAGGTGCGCGACGTAAGTCGGTTCAAACGCCGCTTTCGCCTCTTCCGCCGACTTCACCTCGGGATACTTGCCGTGGTCCTGCTTGTAAGCGGCAAAGCAGATGCGCCAGCTGACCATGTCGCCCATCGTCCAGCGGGCGCGCTCGAGGTCGGTTGGGGCATAAGGTTTGGCGGCGAAAATCGGGGTGGCGATTGCAGCGATCATCAGCAGGGTAATCAGGTTCTTCTTCATGGTGTCTCCTCCGTACGTGTGTATTAGCTGTCTAATACAGTAAGTCGGCGAATTTGGTTTGTCAACCCCCCTCCGCGAGATGGCACGACGCTTGAGTTGATTTGGGTCATGAGAAAGAACCAGAAGGTAGCGATTGCACTCGCGGCGGTTGTCGCCGTGGCCGGTGTCACTTCCATCGTCATGCGGCATGGAGGCAGCGCGCCGTCGCCGCGCGTGAACCGCGCGCAGATGTCGAAGGCGACGATTCCCGACACGGCGATCGTCAAGGCGGTGCAGGACGCGAATCTGCGCATCGACGGCTTCAGCGCCACGAACGTCGGCGGCATCGTCGTTCTCAAAGGCACTGCCGACGCCGCTTCGGCACAGCAGGCCGCCGCGGTTGTGAAGCAACTCGGCTTCGCCCGCGTGGCAAATCTGATCGTCACGAAGGTGGCGGCTGATGACGAGGCGATCCGCCGTCAGGCCGAGCGCCAGCTCACATCAACCCGCATCCTCGACGGTTGCAACCTCCACGTGACCTGCGTCAACGGCATCCTCCGCGTGGACGGCACGGCCTACAACGAGCTCCAGATCGACGCCGCCCGCAACGTCCTCCGCGGAGTGGGCGCGCAGGAAGTGCAGATCGCGCTGAAGAAGCTGTAACCGCGGTTGCGGCGGGGTCGCGAGGTTTCGGGGTTGCGCGGTAGAAACACCGCGAGACCGCGTAACCGCGCGACCCCGAAACCGTTTACGCGGTCACCGGCTCCAGGTCCTCCTCCACGCGCGCCGTCTTCTTCGCCCGCATCCGTTCCTGAAGATCGTCGAAGAGTGAGTACGCGACGGGGGTCGCGAGCAGCGTGAGCAGCAGCGCCAGACTCTGGCCGCCGATGATGACGGATCCGATCGCTCGGTTCGTTGCGGCGCCCGTTCCGCTGGATGCAACCAGCGGCAGCATGCCGGCAACGAACGCCAGGGTCGTCATCAGGATCGGGCGCAGACGGTCGCGGTTCGCTTCGCGGATCGCTTGTGCGCGCGGCATCCCGTGCGCGCGAAGGCCGTTCGTGTGATCGACCTGCAGGATGCCGTTCTTCTTCACGATGCCGAAGAGGACGAGGATGCCGAGCATCGAGAAGATGTTGAGCGATTGATTGAGCACAAGGATCGAGAAGAGCGCGAACGGAACTGTCAGCGGGAGCGCCAGCAGAATCGTCACCGGGTGAACCCAACTCTCGAACTGCGCGGCCAGGATCAGGTACATGAAGATGATCGACAGCAGGAAGGCGAACATGAAGTTCGTGAACGCGCGCCCCTGCTCGCGCGAGCGGCCGGTGAAGCCGGACGAATACTCCGGCGGCATGTTCAGCTTCTTCGTCTCCGCCAGCAGGTTGTCCATGACCGTCTGCGCGGAATGGCCGGGCGCCATGTTCGCGGTCAGCATGACTTGGCGCTGGCGCTGGATGCGATTGACCGATGACGGCCCGGCGCCCGGCGACATCGTGACGACGTCGCGCAACTGCACCACGCGCGCGCCGACGGACGGCACCTGCGCCTGGGCGATCCCTTGCGGATCCTTGCGGTACTCGTGCTCGGCGCGCACGTGAACCTCGTACTGCTCGCCGCCTTCGTAATAGTCGGTGACCTTCAGGCCGCCGACGAGCACGTTGAGCGTCGATGCGATGTCCTGCACGCGGACTCCCATGTCCGAGGCTTTGTCGCGATCGATGCGCACGCCGAGCTCCGGTTTGCCGGTGATCAGGTTCGTATCCGGATCGATCACGCCGAGGTTCTTCATCCCTTTGAGATCGGCAAGGAGAACGTCCGAGTAGCGCGACAGCTGATTGAGATCGGGCCCCCCGATCCAGTACATGATTTCCGCGTTGACGCCGCCGCCGAACGCGTTGACCGGACCGACGGACGTGCGCAGATTGAGCCGCTGGTACTGCGGCATGATGTTGTTGCGCACGTCGGCCATGACCGCGAACTGATCGCGCTTGCGCTTGTCGACCGGAATCAGCTTGACGTAGACCGTGCCGAGGTTCTGCGTGACCTGCGGATCGTCGCCGATGGTGACGACGGTGGTCTCGACCTCTGGCAGCTTGCGGACGCGCGCGGCGATCGACTCCATGATCGTTTCCGTCGTCTGCAGACTCGCTCCCTCGGGCGCGCGCGCCTGCACCTGAAACTGCGATTCATCGTCCGCGGGGAGGAAGTTCTTGTTCACGGCGATGCCGAGCGGAACGGTCGACAAGAGCGCGATGATCATCGCCGTCACAATCACCCAACGGTGTCGCATCGACCAGTCGAGCATCGCCAGGTAGATCCCTTCGATGCGCGCGTAGAAGCCGTGCTCGCGCGTCGACGCCTCGTGCGAAAGATCTTCGCGGCGCAACCAGCGCGCCGACATCATCGGCGTCAGCGTGAAGGAAACGAGCAGCGAGACGGCGATGGCGATGGCCATCGTCACGCCGAATGAATGCATGAAGCGGCCGACGATGCCGGCCATGAACGCGACCGGCAGGAAGACGGCGATGAGCGAAAGCGACGTGGCCAGCACGGCCATGCCCACTTCCTTCGTCCCTTCCACCGCGGCCTCGGCCGGCGCCATCTTCTTTTCTTCCATGAAACGGAAGATGTTCTCGAGGACGACGACGGCGTCGTCGATGACGATGCCGACCGCCAGCGTCAGCGCAAGAAGCGTGATGACGTTGAGCGTGAAGTTCTCATACCGCATCGCCGCGAACGTGGCGATGATCGAGCTGGGAATCGCGACCGCGGCGATGATCGTCGGACGCGAGCGGCGGAAAAAGTACACCAGCATTCCGAACGCGACGAGCGCGCCGGCCAGGCGGATCGGGTTGATGGCCAGCACGATTCCCTTCGGCACGAATGCGGCGATCGCAAATGCGACTACGCCCGCGCCTACGCGGAAGGCGAACGGCAGCTGTTTTCTCGACGCGAGCCAACTCCCCAGAGCGAACAAGATGAGGAACGTCAGCAGCGAAACGTGCAGCATCGGCGCGCGCGCGGCGATGTCGTGAACACCGAACAGCAGCGTGTACGTGGCCAGCGTCGCGGCGAGCATGATCACCGCCTCGCGCAGTTTCGGCGACGAGAGGAAGAACCAGACGATCAGCGCGGCGAAGAGCGATCCGAGGATGAGGTGCTCTTTCACGGCGTCGACCGCGGCCACGATGTAGTCGGACTGATCGCGGACGACCTGCATCGTCCATCCCTTCGGTAGATCGGTGCGCACCTGAACGAGCTGCTCCTTGAGCCGCTCGATGACCTCGACGGTGTTCGTGCCCGACTGCTTGCGGATGTTCATGACGACGGCGGGCTTGCCGTCGACGGTGGCGATCGATTCAGGCTCCGCAACACTGTCTTCGATGTGCGCGACGTCGCCGACTTTCACGACGTAGCCGTTGGCAGTGGTCAGCGGAATGTTGGCGAAATCGTTCGGCGACTGCACGCGGCCGTAGGTGCGGAGAGTGAGATCGCGCAGCCCCTGTTCGACCTTGCCGCCCGGAATCTGCACGTTCTGCGACTGGAGCGCGGCGACGAGCTGCGCCGTGGTCAATCCGACGGCGGAGAGCTTGGCGGAATCGACCACGACGTTGATCTGTCGCGGGCGTCCGCCGACGATGAGCACCTGGCCGACGCCATTGATCGATTCGAGCCGGCGGCGCAGTTTCTTGTCCGCGAATTCGGTGATGTCGCGGATCGGCGCGGGGCCGGAAAGGGCGATGCCGAGGACCGGGACGGCGTCGGGATCGATCTTCTGGATGATGGGAGGGTCCGCGTCCTTGGGCAGGTCGCGCAGGATCGTGTTGACCTTGTCGCGCACTTCCTGCGCGGCAACGTCGATGTCCTTCTCCAGAACAAAACTAACGATGACCTGCGACGTTCCCTCGGACGAAATCGACTGCAACTGGTCGATGCCGCTGATGGTGTTGACGGCCTCCTCGACCTTGTCGGTGATGTCCGTCTCGATCTCTTCCGGCGCCGCGCCGACGAGACGCGTGGTGATGGTGATAGTCGGAATGTCGACCTTCGGAAAACGATCGACGCCGAGCTGCTGGTACGCGAACCAGCCCACCACGACGAGCGAGAGAACGATGACCGTCGCGAAGATCGGACGGCGAACGCAGAGTGCGGCGAGTTTGTGCATGTGCTGCTCCTTCGGAGCGTTTTTCGGTTATCGGTTAGCTGCGGCTTTCGCCGCGTTGTCGGTTACTGTCCCATTTCTACGCGCGCGAACATTCCCGGCCGAAGCTTGCCGTCGCGGTTGGGAAATTCGGTTTCTACCGTGAACGAACGCGTGGTCGGATCAACGACACCGCCGACTACGGCGATTTTTCCCTGGAAGACGTCGCCGGGATACGCGTCGACGGTGGCCTTCACGTTCTGGCCGATGCGGACGCGAGAGATCTCCTTTTCCGGAACGCGGAAGCGGAGCTTCAGCGGCGAAGTCTGGACGACGACGAGCGCCACCGTGGCGTCGCCGAGGCGCTGACCGACGTCAGTACGCTTCTCGGCGACGACGCCATCGATCGGCGAACGGAGCGTCGAGTCGGCCATCTGCTGGCGAAAGATGTTCGCCTGCGCCTGCGCGGACTGCTTCGCCGCGCGGGCCTGATCGAACATCGCCTGCGAACGATCGTACGTCGCCTGCGGGATCGACTCCTTCGCGATCAACTCTTTCTTGCGATTCAGATCGCGTTGCGCGTCCTGCTCCATCGATGCCGCGCGCGCGATGTCCGCCTGCGCCTTCTCGAGATTCAGCCGCGGGTAGTCGGTCTCAAGATCGAGCAGCGCCTGGCCGCGGCTGATGCGCGAGCCTTCGTCGACGTACATCTTCGCCACGCGCCCGGGAACTTTGACCGCCAGCTCCGAACGAACGGGCGAGATGAACTCGCCCGTGGCGACGATGGTCCCGCCCGACTCGACGGCCACGCCGCTGGCTTGCGGCTCACTTGTCGTCGTCGCGGACGTCGCAGTCGCCGCAGCGGCAACGTTCTGCACATCGCTCGGCAGCGCCGGCGCGGTCTGCGTCGTCGTCGCGGACGCGGTCGCGTCCTTCTTCGCGCAGCCGAACGGCAGCAGCGCCATAGTCAAAATCGCAAACGTGATGATGAAACGCTTCATCGCTGTGTCGCTCCCAAACCAACGGCTTCTTTGATCGCGCCGGCGGCATACCAGACGCGCAGTTGTGCAAGGTTGTGATTCAACGTTTCCGCGGCCACGGCGCGGCGCGCGTCGGCCAGCGAAACTTCGGATGATGCGAGATCAAGCGACGTCGACTCCTGCGCCCGATACAGTTCGAACACCTGCGCGTACTCGGCCTCGGCCGCGGCGAGCTGCTCTTTCGCCAGCTGCAGCGTGGTGTCGGCGGCGTTCAGATCGGTGATGGCGCGATGCACATCTTCGCGCGCCCCGGTCTTCGCATCTTCGAGAAGAAGCCGCGCCTGCTGCTCGCGCTCTTTCGCAGTTGCGACGCGCGACGCGACCTGTCCCGATTGCCAGATCGGAACGCTGAAGCGGAACGCGCCGTATCCGTAGCGGCTCGCGGGAAACGCGGCCTTCTGATCGATGTAGCCGGCGTCGAACGTCACCACCGGCAAGTACGCGCCGCGCTGCTTCTGCACTTCCAGCTCCGCGATGCGGATGTTGTTCTTCGCCACCGCAACGTCCGGCCGCACCGCCTCGGCTTTCGAAACGAGCGTCTGCTCGTCCGGCAACGGAGCGAGCGACGGTTCCGGCGACGCGACGGCTATGTCGCCGGTCAGATCGAGATCGGCGCGCAACGCGCTCTCCGCCGCTTCGCGCTGCTGCTGCGCGGACGCGAGCAGCCGCTGCGCGGACTTGATCGCGGTCTCGGCGCGGAGCACATCGACCTTCGTCACTTCGCCGGCCTGATAAAACGCCGTCGACTGCGTCTTCCTCTTCTCGGCCAGCTCGATGTTGCGCTGTTCGATGGCGATGTTCGCCTCGGCATTCGCAACGCCGAGGTAGTTGGACGCGACGCGAAGGAGGACCGCGTCCTCGGTGCCGCGCACGCCTTCACGCGCATTCGTGATGCCGATCTTCGCCTGGTCGTACGCGCGCTTCTCGCGCATTCCGGCGTACACCGGCTGCGAGAGGACGACGCGATAGTTCCAGTCCGTCGCCGGCAGAATCGTCCGCGCGTCGGCGCCGCTGCCGAACGCCACTTCCTTCGAGTTCTCGATCGTCGACCCCGTCAGGTTCACCTGCGGCAGAATCGACGAAAGCAACTGCTTGCGATTCTGCTCCGCGACGTTGACCTCGACCCGCGAACGCTCGACGGTGTTGTTGACCTGCAGCGCGCGATTCAGCGCTTCCTGCAGCGTCAGTTTCGTCTGCGCGCGGACGCACAAAGGCGCGGCGAGCAGCATCAGTGTCACGACTGCACGTTTCAATGTGAGCTCCGTTTCGATTTCGGGATGGCGATGCCGCTGAGGAGCGTGGAGACGATCAGCTCGACGTCTTCGCTCTCCGGCGGCGGCGCATCTTCGCTGAGGCGTTCGAGCACGATGGCGGTGCTTCCTTCGATGAGAAAAAGCGCCATGCGTTTCGGATCGAGAGGCCGCACGTCGCCATCGTCGATCGCCTGTTGCAGGATTTTCGCGAGCCGGTCGACGCGCGCACGGAACTGCGGCTGGCACGTCCGCTTCTGCCGTCGCTGCTGCGCCGTCGTCCCCTCGGGCATCCGCAGCGAGTGATAGAGCCGGAAGAACTCGCGGTTCTCGTTGAAGAACCCGAGCTGCGCCGTGATGACCGCGCGGATCCGCTGTTCAAACGTTCCGTCGGTTTCGAGCGCCGCGTCGAGCCGCTTGTGCAGCTCGCCGATCGAAGTCTCGAATGTTTTCTCGACCAGCTCTTCGCGGTCGCGAAAGTAGAGATAGATCGTCCCCTTGGCGACGCCCGCCTCTTCGGCGATCTCCTGCATGGTGGCCGCCGCCATCCCCTTGCGGGAGATGACGCGGATGGCAGCCTCCTGGATGGACTGGACGCGAAACTCCTGAACGACGTCTTCTTTGGACTTGACCATGATGTCACCGTACTGAACGCATGGTCAGTCGAGCAGAATTTCCGGTCAGACGCAAGCGCCGACCGGCTGATTTCGCCGATCCGTCACATGCCGGATCGACCCTCTTGCCCGCCCTTCGTGAGAAGCGAGCGAAGCGTGTCGTCGGAATTCTTCCCCGGGCTGAACGGCGCGAGAGGCCGGCAGTGAGGCGCGCGTGCGAGGTATCGAACGCGGTCCGCCATTCATCCGGCGGACCGCTCGATGCGGCGTTCGAGTCGTCTCGAGAAAGGCGCGCGAGTGCGCCGGGCTAGAAGCTCTTCAGCGCTTCGTCTTCGTTTTCGTAGACTTCGAAAACGGTGATGAGCTGGGTGACGTGCAGCAGTTCGTTCAGTTTCGCGGGAAGGTGCAGCAGTTTCAGCTTGCCGCCCTTGTTCGTCACGGTCGTGTAGGAGCCGACCAGCTCGCCGATGCCGGACGAATCGATCGTCGTCACGCCCGAGAGGTCGAGCAGGATCTTGTTGCTGGACGCGCTGGCGATGACGTCGCGAAGCTGCTGATCGCCCGCGCCGATGGTGATCTTGCCGTCGACCTTGATGACGGCGATGCCGTTTACGTCGCGCGTGGTGGCTTTCATCTCTCTCTTCTCCTTTGTTTGCGTCGCGCGGCAGTCGGCGCCGCGGACGCGGAAGATATCAGGCTTTTCCGCTGGCGATACCGGTTCCTTTTGTGAGGTTCTTGGTCATGATCAGTGACGTTCCGCCGCCGGAATCGAATGAGTAGCGGATCTGGTCCATGAACGTGCGCATGTAGAAAATCCCGCGGCCGCTCGTCTTCATCAGGTTCTGCGGATTGAGCGGATCGCTAACCTGCTCCGGATCGAAGCCCTTCCCCTCGTCGGAGATGGTGATGGCCAGCTCCGGTCCGTGCAGTTCGAACGTGGCGTTGACCTTCTTCTTCACGTCGAGCTTGTTGCCGTGCTTGATCGCGTTCGCGACCGCCTCGCGCACGGCCATGCCGATCCAGTGCGAGCCGTCTTCGTCCATCCCCGCGTTTTCGCAGAGATGTTCGGCGATCACCTGCACGAGCTCGATGTTCTCGAACCGACTGCTGATGGTGATCTCAATCCGCTCGCCGTCACGTTCCATCAAGTGTTGAACCGCCGCGCATTGTAGGGGAGCAGGGGGCGAGGGACAAGGGAAGAGGGACCGGCGCCTCTCCGTTCCGAGGCGCATGTCTGGACGGTTCCCGAAGTTCCTCGCTGTGTTGCTGCTCGTCTGCGGCAACGCGCGCGCCGCGTCGCTTGATGCGGAAATGAAGATGGTGGAGAAGCTGCGCGGACTTACCTTCGAGCGGCCGGTCGTCTCGAAAACCATCACCCGCGCCGAACTGCCGAAAATTCTTCGCGAACAGATGGAGAAGTCGCTGCCGTACGCGCCGGACGACTACGCGCTCATCCTGCGCGCGCTGCAACTCGTCGACGGCGGCCCGAAGGATCTCGTCGGCAGCATGCTCGAGCTGTACGAGTCGCAGGTGCTGGCTTTCTACGACCCGCTCACCCACACCTACTTTGCCATCGATCATCTGCCCGCTTCCGCCGCCGGAATCGCCGACAGCGAGATGCTGCGCGAGTCGGTGGTCATCCACGAGCTGACGCATGCGCTGCAGGACCAGCGCTTTCACGCCGGCGCGCGCGATCTGGCTCTGCAGAAAGACACAGACGGCAGCCTCGCTCTGCACGCGCTGATGGAAGGGGAAGCGACGCTGGTGATGCTCGAATACGTTCTCGATCGCGCCGGCTCGAAGCTGGATGAGGTGCTTGCCAATCAGGAAATGATGTCGCTGCTGACGTCGACGCTGACCAATTCGGACAAGACAATCGGTGACTCGACGCCGCGCTACTTCGCGGAGTCGCTGAAGTTTCCGTACGCAGAAGGGCTCAAGCTGGTCATCGACGGCTACCGCCGCGGCGGTTGGAAGATGGTCGACCGCATGGACACCGATCCGCCGCGCTCCACCCGCGAAGTCCTCCACTCTTCCGAATACTTCGCCCGCCTCGCCAGCAACAGCGCGGCGTCTCCTGCCTTCGACACGAAATCCCCACTCCCCAACGCGCTCACCGTCGAGCACCTCGGCGAGTTCCACTGGCGCTTCCTGGTCGGCGACGCTGCTTCGGGCTGGATCGACGACCGCGTCACGGTGACGCAGAACGTTCAATGCGATCCGACCGTGCTGGTCGACACGCGCTGGGAAAATGCCGATCGCGCGAAAGCGTTCCGCGACGCCTACGCCGCCTTCCTCCGCGGCCGCGGAGTGGAGCCGAAGCTCGCGCTCGACGGCGTCCGCGTCCGCGCCGCGTACGGCGCCGAAACCCAACTCATGGAGTCGTTCATCCGATGAATGTCGATTACGAAAACCTCGAGACCGACGTCGCCAATGGCATTTTTCGCGAGTCGCTGCGCGAAGAGCTGCTGTTCGGATTCCGCCAGATTCATCAGACCGGCGAGCGGTTGCCGCTAGCGTCGTACTACGCCGCGAAAATCGCCGACATCGTCAACCGCGCCGCACCGGAACCGTTGAACAAGGACCTCGCCTTCCACGTCTACCAGGAGATCCTGCTCGCCGTGGAAGCCGCGCGCGCGGAGGTTTTGGGGGAAGAGCGGCCGGTTTCGTGAAGACGTGAAGAAGAGCTGACGCGGATCCACCATCGAGAGAGACTCTCGGTCACGCAATCTTTGAAGATGACAGCGCTTTCCAGATTTTCTTCAGATCGTCCGTGAACCGCCGCATTTCCTCGTGGCGCGCATCGTCGGTCGGCGCGCGGAGGATCGACGACGGATGCACCGTGGCAGTGACGAACGGCGCGAGATTTGAGGGGACGAACTGCGCGCGCTGGATCGACACGCGGAACTTCGGGCCGATCACTGCCTGCGCTGCGGTCGATCCGAGGCAGATGATTCCGTGCGGCTTGATGACGTGGACTTCGGCTTCGAGCCAGGGGCGGCACGCGGTGATCTCGGCGGCATTCGGCTTTTTGTGGATGCGCCGTTTGCCGCGCGGCTCCCATTTGAAGTGCTTGACGACGTTCGTGACGTAAACCTTGCTGCGGTCGATGCCGGCTTCGACGAGCGCTTTGTCGAGAAGTGCGCCGGCGGGACCGACGAAGGGATGGCCGCTCAGGTCTTCCTTGTCGCCGGGCTGCTCGCCGATGAACATCACTGTCGACGTCTGCTTCCCTTCACCGAAAACCGTCTGCGTCGCGTTCTTCCAGAGGTGACAGGCCGTGCATTCGGCCGCGATCACCTGCAGCTTTCTGATAGTGGGCCGCGGAGGAATCTCGATCTCGCTCACGACTCCGGCGAGAGTGCAATCGATGATCCCACCCAGGTGAACTGCTTGTTGAAATCGACGCCGAGCATTTTGCCGCGCGACAGGCGGACGAGGTTTTGCGCCAGGATCGGTTTCGCCTCGCCGTCAGGGCGCAGGAACATCATCCGGATCTCGATCTTCACGCCGCCGCCGTCCGCCGCCTGCAGCGCGGGCTCGTATTCGATCTTCTCCTGCACGCACCACGCGTGACGGTCGGCGGCGGGGATGGCGTCGAGATCGGCCGCGGTCGGTTCGACATTGACGCCTCCGCCGGCGAAGGAGAAGAGCGGCTTGAGGACGTAGCGCGCGGTGAAGTCGTCGGGGACGCGGTCGAGATCGGAGACGAACGTCGCGCGCGGCACGGAGGGATGGTCGAGGAACGGGAGCGAGTACTTCGACCACGCCCAGTACCAGTTCGGATGCGGCGCCCACTCGACGTCGAGCTCTTCGCGGTAATCAAACGGCAGCTCGATCTTCTTCACGATCAGCTCATCGAAGACGACGCGGTTGTAGATGCGGCGGATGCGTGTGTTGCCGTGGAAAAGTTGCTTGCCGCGTTTCGTGAGCGCGCGCGGATCGACGGCATCGACGCCGGTGAGCAGCTTCGTGGCGGCGAAATCGGGATACGTTTTCTGCGTCGGCGGATCGATGTCCATCAGGATCACCTCGGCCGGATCGTGACCGCCGGTGACCGTGCGCTTCGCAAGGTCGATGAAGGAATCGCGATCGAGGCCGGAGAACCAGCACGACCATTCGCGATCGAGTCCGTCCATCGAGCGCATGGTGTCGCGCCACGCGTCGCGCTGGACGACCTGAAGGCAGGTCAGCGATGGGAATCCCTGCAACTCGATCAGCTTCGGAACGAGCACGCCGTTCTCGCGGACGACTGCGAAGTCGACTTGCGTGAAGTTCGGCAGCGCGTCCATGCCGGGCGTGTCCCACCGCGCCGGGATGGCACGTTTCATCTGTGACACGCGCGATGAATCGGAGAGTTGCGTGACGATCGCCTGCGCGGCGTCGACGATCGATCGCTTGAAATCGTCAGGGAGAAACAACGGCGACTCGGCCAGTCGAAACTCGAACCTGCAGTCGAGCCGCGTCGACAGCTCGCGCACGTACCACTCGTAACGCTCCGGCGCGATCTGCGAGTTGAAGAGAGGCCGGAAGCGCGCGTCCATGACTGTCTAGACGGCAACTTCGCAACGTTCGGACACAAGCCGCGTCAGGTGATGGCGCAGCGGTCCGAGGAACGAGTACTCCGAAGTGAGGCGGCTGTCGCGCTCGAACCGGCCGAACAGATCGCGCATCGTTTCCATCCGCTCGCGGTACCACTCCTCGGAGACCTCACCATGTGCGCGCTTCTCTTCGAGCACAGTGGTGATGTGCTCGCGATCGATGATCTCGGGATGGTGATTCACGCCGAGAATGCGCGGCATTCCGTCGGATCCGCGCGCGAATTCGACCATCGTCACGCCGTCGCTGTTCTCGTCTTCACGGGCGATGACCGTGGATGAAGAAGGGCCGGCGATGAGATCGAACAGGCGATTGTCGACGACGCGGAAGTGATGATGGTCGGGCAGTTTGCTCGCGAAACTCCCGAACCACGGATGGTTCGCTCCTTCGGCAGACAACACGTTCTCCGGCATCCCGCTGCTCTTCTCATCGCGCAACTCGGGACGCGCGGCGCCCGACCAGCGGCACATCAGGCCGAAGCTGTGGCAGACGCCGATCATCGCGGCGGTCGGATGCGCGGTGATGTCGTCGAAGAGGCGGAAGAGCGGCGCTTCCCACGCGGAGGTCTCGGCGATTCCCTGGCTCTCTTCGCGAACGCCGTCGTTGAAGCGCGGATCGAGATGGCCCGGACCGCCGGTGCCGAGGTAGAGCTGGAAGCGGCCGTTCGGCGATTGCGGGATCTGCATCAGGCGCCGCACGTCGTACGACAGCACGCGCACTTTCGCGCCGGCGGAGACGAGCGGTTCGCGCAGCGGCTCCGCTGATTCGAGGACCGCGTGAACGATCGAGTCGTGGCCGAGGTTGGGCCACGCGTGGTTCATGTCGAGGATGGCGACGTCGATCCGGTCGCGGTCCGGCGGCGGTTCGGAGTCGGTTACGCGGACGTACTCGAAAAAATCGTACGGCTGGTGGATGTCGCGTCGTGGCATGTCAGATGACGCCGTGTTCGGTCTCATCGATGATGTAGTCGACCACGGCTTTGAGGTCTTTCGTCTCTTCGTACTTCTGCAACTGCCGATCCGCCCCGGTGCCGCGGGCGACGATCGTCCGCGCGTAGTAAACCGCCTCGCGCGAGCCGAGATCGTCGACGACGTCGTCGACGAAGGCCAGCAGCTCTTCGAGCAGTTCGGTGTACGGCACTTCCTCCATCCGGCTGAAGTCGATCAGCTTGCCCTGGATGCCGAAGCGCGCGGCGCGCGCTTTGTTCTCGTTGAGCAGCATGCGGCGGTAGAGCCGCCATCCCATGTTGCGGCGATAGAGCGACCACAGTTTGTAGGTGATGGCCTGGAAGAGCGCGGCGATGCAGATCGTCTCTTCGACGCGCATCGGGACGTCGCAGATGCGGTATTCGAGCGTGGGGAAGAACGGATGCGGGCGTACGTCCCACCAGATCTTCTTCGCGTTGTCGATGCAGTTCGTCTTGATGAGAAGCTGTACGTACTCTTCGTACTCGCTGTTGGAACGGAACGAATCGGGCAGGCCGGTGCGCGGAAAGCGCTCGAAGACCTTGGCCCGGTAGCTCTTCCAACCGGTGTTCTGCCCGCACCAGAACGGCGAGTTGACCGACAGCGCGAAGACGTGCGGTAGAAAGTATCGCGCCGCGTTCATCACGTGGATGCGCGTCTCCGGATCTTCCACGGCCACGTGCACGTGCAGGCCGAAGATGAGGTTCGCCCGAGCCACCATCTGCAGGTCGTACACGATCTGGTCGTAGCGCTCGTTCGACGTGATCGGAACGCTGGCCCAGTGCGAGATCGGATGCGTGCCCGATGCGGCGATGCGCAGTCCGCTCTCGCGGCAGAGGTTGATGATCTCCCGGCGCAGGCGGGTCACTTCGCGTCGCGCGTGCTCGACGTCGCTGCAGATCGGCGTGCCGACTTCGATGACCGCCTCGTGCATCTCACGCTTGATCTCGTCCTTGAGCCGCTTCTCCCCTTCCGCAAACATCTCGGAGATATGCGACCGCAGCTCGCGCGTTTCCGGATCGACGACCTGAAACTCCTCCTCGATTCCGAGGGTGAAGGTAGGTTGTGGAGGCATGGGTGGCAGTCTATCAGTGCCTGCGGCGTTGTCGGTTGTCGGTTGATTGCGCTTCGTTCCTTGCCGCCTGGGAGCCCGGGCGTCCCGCCCGCAGTCAGGCAGGATTTTGCCAAGTACGGCGGGCGAGACGCCCGCGCTCCCAGGAGTTAAATCGCCGTCTCCACGTCCTTGCTCGTATTCAACGTCTGCGGCCATGTTCCCGTCAGTTCGAGCTTTCTTCCGCTGGTGACGATCTCGATCAGCGCTTCGGCCATGTTGGAGACGACCCAGTTGAAGTTCTCTTCGCCGACCGAGGCGAGGTCGGCGTCGGGAGCGCAGTTCATGAAGTCGATGGCGATGGGGACGCCGTCACGGACCGCGAACTCGACCGTGTTCATGTCGTAGCCGAGGGCGTCGCAGAGGGCGATCGCATCGCGGCGGATGCGCGCCTCGAACGCCGGCTCCATCGGCGGCGGATTCTTCACGTAGCGCAGATGGTGCGGCTGCTTCGGGTCGTAATGCATGATGTGCACGCGACTGCGGCCGATGACGTAGCAGCGGTAGTAGCGGTCGAATTCGATCGCCTCCTGCGCCATCATCGTCAGGTCGCGGGTCTGGTCATACGCGGCGAAAAACTCCTGCTGGTTGTCGCATTTGTACACGTCCTTCCAGCCGCCGCCGTACGCCGGCTTCATGAAGATGGGAAAGCCGAGGTAAGCGAAGACCTCGTCCCAGTTCACCCATTTCATGTTGCGGAACGACTTCGCCTCGGTGCTCGGCGGGTACTCCTTGTGCGGCAGGAGCACGGTCTTCGGAACGGCGACGTTGACGGACTTGGCGACGAGATTGTCGAAGAACTTGTCGTCGGCCGACCACCAGATCGGGTTGTTGACGATCTTCACGCCCGAGGCCGCTGCGCACTTCAGATACGTGCGGTAGAACGGGATCTCGTGGCTGATGCGGTCGAGGATCAGGTCGTACGGAAAGACGCCGTCGTCCTTCAGATACGAGATCTGCGCGGGCATCGCTTCGACCTGATCGCCGCCGCGGGAGTTGATGGCGTCGATCAACGCCCAGGGGAAGGTGTCTTCCATACCGAACACGAGTGCAATTCGTTTTTTACGCATCGATTTCTCCGGGCGGCGGATCGTATAGAATCGCCGACCCCGCCGCAAATGAAGGAGAGGCGAATGTTAAATGTTGAATGTTCAATGTTGAATGTTGAATGGAAAAACCAGATAGCTTTTCGCTGTCCATTTAACATTCAACATTGAACATTCAACATTTAACATTGAGTATTTAGATCGCTATGTACGTCGAACATGTCAGTTGGCACAGCAACGCCCTCGGCCGGCCGATGGAGTTTCTCTGGTACGGCAAGTTCGGCCGGCCGGTGATGCTCTTTCCGACGTCGTCCGGGCGCTATTCGGAGAATGCGGACCGCGGCATTCCGGACTCGCTGGCTGACAAAGTCGACGGCGGCGAGATCCAGCTCGTGCTCGTCGATACGGTGAACGAGGAGAGCTGGTACAACCGCGGCGTTCATCCCGCCGTCCGCGCCGCGCGTCACGCGCAGTACGACGCGTATCTGCGCCACGAGCTGACGCCGTACATCTTCAATCGCGCGCAGCGCGGCGATCTGGCCGTCTACGGCGCGAGCTTCGGCGCGTACCACGCGGCGAATTTCGCCGCCCGCTATCCCGACGTCGTCAGCCGCGCCATCTGCTTTTCGGGCATCTACGACATCCACGCGCAGCTCGACGGCTACTGGGACGAGACCTGCTACTTCCACTGCCCGACCGCGTACATTCCGAACATGGATGGCGAGTGGGCGGGCAAGCTGTCGCGCATCGAATGGGTCATCGCCACGGGCGAGTACGACACCATCGTCGACAAGAACCGTGAATTTTCGGCGCTTCTCTGGTCGAAAGGAATCCCGAATCATCTGGAGATCTGGGGCGGGGTCTTCGGCCACGACTGGCCGTGGTGGCGGGAAAACCTGCGCCGGTTCCTCTGATCGCACAGTCCTTGCAAGCAACGGAGCTCCTCATGCGCCGGTCGATCGTTAGCGTAGTGGTCTTTGCTATCGCCATTGCCGCTTCGGCGCAATGGTCCGCCGACAATCAGCTGCACTTCGAGAGGGCCGACGGGACCGAGGTCGCAATCCCGCCGCAGTACGAGCCGACGGGCGGCGTCATCGTCGAATTCGTCGCGCCGCCGATCGCTCTCGCCGCGAAGAGCGCGAACAAAACGGCCATCGACTATCAGGCCACCTTCACCCGTTTCCGCAACGACCTCGGCACGATCGTGAACGCGAAGAGCGCCGGCAAGACAGCGATCGAGGTGCCGATCCGGTACGAGTACTCGGTCGTCTTTAACGGTGTCGCGCTCGACGCATCCCGCGAAATCGCCGACCAGCTTCGTGCGCTGCCGTACGTGAAACGCGTCGTCAGCGACCGCGCCGTCCACGCGATGGCCGAAGGATCGAACATCACGCTCATCAATGCGCCGAAAGTGTGGTCGACGCTCGCATCGCGCGGCAACGGCGTCACCGTCGCCATCATCGACACCGGCATCGACTACACGCATCCCGCGCTCGGCGGAGGATTCGGTCCGGGATTCAAAGTGAAGGGCGGATGGGATTTCGTGAACAACGATGCCGATCCGTTCGACGACAACGGCCACGGCACGCACGTCGCGGGAATCGTGGCGGGGCAGTCGGACATCATCACCGGCGTTGCGCCGGACGTTTCGCTCATCGCCTACAAAGTGCTCGGCTCCGGTGGGAGCGGCAGCGACTCGAACGTGATCGCGGCGATCGAACGCGCCGCCGATCCGAATCAGGACCACGACATCAGCGATCACGTGGACGTCGCGAACCTGAGCCTCGGCGGGCCCGGCAATCCCGACGATCCCTCTTCGGCGGCGATCGACAATGCCACCGCCGCCGGCGTTACGTTCGCCATCGCGGCGGGGAACAACAGTGGTTTTCACACGATCTCCAGCCCCGGAACCGCGCGCAACGCGATCACGGTCGGTGCGACGGATGTGAGCGATCTGATCGCCAGCTTTTCGTCGCGCGGTCCGAACATGAAGAACATCAACATCAAGCCGGACGTCGTCGCGCCCGGCGTGGCGATCCTCTCGTCGTATCCCGGCAACCGCTACGCCACGCTAAGCGGCACGTCGATGGCCACGCCGCACGTGACGGGAGCAGCGGCGCTGCTGAAGGCGGTGCACCACGACTGGACGCCGGCGCAGATCAAGCTGGCGCTGATGAACAACGCCAAGCTGCTGAACGACGAGATCATGGCCGGCGGCGCGGGACGCATCGACGTTTACGCGGCGGCGACCGGACCGATCAAAATCGATCCGCCATCACTGAGCCTCGGACTGGCACCGCTCGATCAAAACAACTGGACTGCGACGCGATCGCTGCACGTGACGAACAGCAACGCGCAAGCGGTGACGTTCACGATCAAGTCGAACGTCACGGTCGGCGAAAAGGTGACCGCACCAGCTTCCGTGACGGTTCCCGCCGGCGGCTCGGCGGACGTCGCGCTGAGCTTCGCTGTCGACAACAGCGTGGTCGTCACCAGCCCGAGCTCATTTACGGGCGGAGGCCAGATCGTCCTCACGAACTCCGCGCTGTCCACCGACGTCCACAACGTCCAGTTTGCGTTCACGAAAGCGGCGCGGGCGACGGTGACGTTCGATCGCGCGTATCCCGACGCGGTCTGGCTGATCGACGCGCGCACCAGCCTCGTCTCCGGCTCCTTCCTCGACGACAACACCTCGGAAGCGCTGATGATCCCGGGCAAATGGGACATGCTCATCTACACACCGGAGCGCGACGCGAAAACAGGAGCAGTGGTGGGCGTCGACTTCATCGCCCGCGAGGCGCTCTCGCTCACGAAGGACACGGCGATCCCGCTGACCGAGGCGGACATTCCGCACACGATCGGATTCACGGGACGGCGCGAGACAGGACAGGCGCTGAGCGGCAATGGCTACGCCAGCAGTGGCCGCATTCTTCTCGGCGGAACGCCGGGCACGAATGGCATTACCTCGCTTGCGTTCCCATGGAACGCCGTTCACGCGATGCGCTTCTCCGACGTCACGCCAGGGAAGACGTTCCTCTTCTATGAGATGCTGATGGACACGGCCAACAACAACTACTACATGATTCAGCACCCGCCGGTGGTGGGAGTGAGCGCCAATGTCTCGCTCACGACCGGCGGCTCGGCATTGCGCGGCGGAACGGTGCAGATCGCAATGCCCGCGGCCTCGCGAAGCGATCGGCGGCTGACGGCGATCGGTACGACGCCATCGCTCCAGGGCGGGGTTTCGTGGTCGGCAATCGTCGACGAACCGATCGTGAACGCGCGCGTTTTCGTGTCGCCCGACGTGAATCCGAACTACACCTACGGCGTGGCGTTCAGCACCGTCGCCGACAGCACGACGCAATACACGACTCCTCTTCTGCGCGTCGTCAACGACCAGCTGGTGAGTCTCGGAACGTCGGCACTTCTGCCGTGGACGTACAGCGGCTCGAGCTACGAGTTCGGCCTCGGGCCGCGCTTTCCGACCGCGCAATTCACGTCGAACGGAGGGACCCGCCTGAACTGGACCACCGACGTGTTCGGGCCGCTCGGCGAAGTGCGCGTGGCCGACCGCGCCGGCACGAGCGCAGTCGTTTTCAACGCGCAAGGCACTACGATCGCAACGGTCAACGGATCCATCGCTACGGTCGACCTTTCGCCGAAAGGGACGTATCGCCTGGAATCGACGAACCTCGGCACGCTCTACCCCGGCGTGAACAAGACGACCAGCATGTCGATGAACGTCGATACGACGCGCACCGACTTCGTCCCGCCGACGATCACCACGATGATGATGCTCGACGGAACCGGCGCGCTGGCCACCCGTCTCGATCCGCACGGCAGCGGCTCACTGCTCTTCTCCGCCGCCGATTTCACCGTTTCGCAGACCGGAGTGCGCTCGTATCAGCAGATCCAGACCAACAGCACCGTCGCCTCGTATCGCTACAGCGGCGAAACCGCCTGGCGTCCGCTCACGATCACGCAGGTGAACGAAGACGCACCCAGCGCCGCCGGCGTCCTCTATCGCGCCGACCTCGGCGTGGTCGCGAACACCGATCGCACGCTCGTCGATCTGAAGATCGACCTGGTCGACGTCGCCGGCAACACGACGTCGACGATCATGGCGCCCGCGTTTTCGATCGGACCGGAGCTGCCGCCGAAACATCGCGCAACGCGTTAGTTTTTGTCATCCTGAACCGCCGATGCCCCGAACGGGGCTGAGGACGGTGAAGGACTGGAACCCGGTTAGGCGGTGCCACTTGCACACGGCAAGCATCAGGGAATCCTCCGGCGGCTCAGGATGACAGGCATGCACCGTGCACTTTTCAGCCTCTGCAATGTCGGCACTTGCCACTCAGTCGGAGACTCTCGTCGATCCCGCCAGCCGCAGGTTTTATGTCGATTCGATGGAGCTGATGCGCGATGGCGGCGTGCCGTTTCTCGTCGGCGGCGCGTATGCGTTTGCGCGGTACACCGGGATCGAACGTCATACGAAAGACTTCGACGTTTTCATCCGGCGCGAAGACTTTCCGAAGGCGAAGAAAGTCTTCGAAAAGGCCGGCTATCAGTCCGATCTCACCTTTCCGCACTGGCTGGGGAAAGCGTTCAAGGGTGACGACTTCATCGATCTGATCTTCAGCGCCGGCAACGGCGTGGCCGCCGTCGATCAATTGTGGTTCGACTACGCGGTCGACGGCGTCGTCTTCGACGTCGACGTGAAGCTGATTCCTGCAGAGGAGATGATCTGGTCGAAGGGGCTGATCATGGAGCGCGAGCGCTTCGACGGCGCGGACGTCGCGCACGTCATCCACGCCGTCGGCGATCGGCTCGACTGGCGCCGTTTGATCGATCGTTACGCGCATCTTTGGCGCGCGCTTTACGCGCATCTCGTGCTCTTCGGCTTCATCTATCCGTCGAAGCGATCGCAAGTGCCGGCGTGGGTGATGGCGGAGTTGGGCGCGCGCATGGCGGACGAAACGATGCAGCCGGATGCGAACGAGAAGATCTGCTACGGCACGATCATTTCGCGGCAGCAGTACCTCACCGACATCGGCAAGTGGGGATACAAAGACGCGCGCCTGCGGCCGCTCGGCAACATGAATGAAGAAGAGATCGCGCACTGGACGGCCGGTATCGACGTGGACGGGGCGAAATGAAAGAGCACTTGCGCATCGCCGCGGTAGCCGACATTCATGTCAAGAAGGCGGCGCCGTTCGGATTTCTGAAATCGCTGTTCGAGGCGGCATCGGCGGAAGCGGACGTGATGCTTCTCTGCGGCGATGTCACCGACTACGGCCTCGTGGAGGAAGCGAAAATCCTGGCGCGCGAGATCACCTCCTCGCTCCGCATCCCGTCCATCGGCGTCCTCGGCAATCACGATTTCGAATCGGGCAAAGCGGGAGAGGTGGTGAAGATCCTCACCGACGCCGGGGTGACGATGCTCGACGGGGACGCGCACGAAATCGAAGGCGTCGGTTTCGCCGGCATCAAAGGCTTCGGCGGCGGATTCGGGCGACGCCAGTTGAATGCCTGGGGCGAAGAAATCATCAAGAAGTTTGTCCACGAAGCAATTGAGGAGGCTCTCAAACTGGAGATGGCGCTGGCCCGTCTTCGCACGCCGCAGAAGATCGCGGTGCTGCACTATGCGCCGATCCACGCCACCGTCGAAGGCGAGCCTCTGGAAATCAATCCGTTCCTCGGATCGTCGCGGCTGGAGGAGCCGATCGACCGCTATCGCTGCACCGCTGTTTTTCACGGTCACGCGCATCGCGGCTCGCTGGAGGGGCGGACGAAAGGGAACGTTCCGGTCTACAACGTGGCCATGCCGCTGCTCATGGCGAACTTCGAAGGCCGCCTGCCGTTCCGGGTCATCGAAGTGCCGGTCGGCGAGCCTGCAATCGCCTGAGGCGCGCACTACAATCCGCCGATGCAACATCCTGCATTTCCGAACGGGCTGTCGCGCGATCGACTTATCGATTGGTACCGCCACAGCCGCAGGATCACGCAGCAGCTCTTCGCCATTCCGAAGGCCGAGGCGTATTACGATCGCCCGATCCCGCTGCGCAATCCGATCGTGTTTTATGAAGGGCACCTTCCTGCGTTTGCGGTGAACACGCTGATCAAGCTGGCGCTGAAACGCGAAGGGATCGACGCGGAATTCGAGACGCTGTTTGCGCGCGGCATCGATCCCGAGAACGAAGATGCTGCGAAGACGCCGACTGATTTCTGGCCGCCGCGCGACGACGTGCAGGCGTACGGACGCGATGCGGACGATCTGATCGTTCGTGCGATGTGCGATGGCCCGTTCGACGATGGACTCGTTCCGCAGCGGACGAATGCCGAGGCGGCGTTGACCATCGTCGAGCACGAGCAGATGCATCAGGAGACGCTGATGTATCTGTTTCACGAGATGCCGTACGACCGGAAGAATCCGATCGCGCCGCTGCGGGAAAACGGCGCTCGGCCGCCCGGCGAAATCGTGAAAGACATGGTGCGCATCCCGGCCGGTGAAGCGACGTTTGGCGGAACCGCCGGCGACTTCGGATGGGACAACGAGTTCCCGTCAATGCGCGTGGCGGTGGATGAATTCTCGATCGATCGCCACAACGTCACGAACGGCGACTATCTCGAATTCGTCGAAGCGACCAGCGCGAAGCCGCCGCATTTCTGGGCGAAGCAGGACGGTGCGTGGCATCGGCGCGGCATGTTCGAACTTCAGCCGCTGCCGCTGAATGCTCCGGTTTACGTCACGCACGATGAAGCCGCCGCGTATTGCGCATGGCGCGGAAAACGGTTGCCGTCGGAAGGCGAATATCACCGCGCCGCGTTCGGTACGCCGTCCGGCGAGGAGCGGCTCTTTCCATGGGGCTCCGCGCAGCCTGACGCGTCGCGCGGCAACTTCGGATTCACGTCCTGGGATCCGGTGCCGATCGGTTCGTATCCCGCCGGCGTAAGCGCTTGGGGCGTGCACGACCTCGTCGGCAACGGCTGGGAGTGGACGTCGACGATCTTCGACGGCTTTCCCGGCTTCGCGCCGATGTCGTCCTATCCGCAGTACTCCGCCGATTTTTTCGACGGCAAGCACTACGTGATGAAGGGGGCGTCGCCGGCTACGCCGCACGAGCTCATCCGCCGCAGCTTCCGCAACTGGTTCCGTCCGAACTATCCGTACGTTTACGGCACCTTCCGCTGCGTGCACGCGTAATGCAGGCAGGCAGCGCATGGAAACGCTGACTGCAACGCAAACCTACAAACCGAAAACGTTCAACCTCTCCGGCCTCACCGGCATCTCCGACAAAACGCTGGAGATGCACTTCAAGCTGTACGAGGGGTACGTCACCAACACGAACCTGCTCAACGAGAAGATCGATGAGATCCTCGCCGACGGGCAGGTGGACAAAGAGGAGCTTCCTGCCTACTCGGAGCTCACGCGCCGCCTCGGATTCGAATACAACGGCATGGTCCTTCACGAGTACTACTTCGGGAACATGAAGCGCGGCGGCGGCGGCGAAGCGCCGCGCGGATCACGCTTCCGCGACGCGGTGGAACGCAGCTACCCCAGCTTCGACATCTGGAAGACGGACTTCGTCAGCGTCGGCAAGATGCGCGGCGTCGGCTGGGCAATCGCGTATCTGAATCCCGCCAACGGCCGCGTCTCCAATCACTGGATCGAGCTCCACGAAAACGGCAACGTAGCCGGCTTCGTACCGCTGCTGGTGATGGACGTCTGGGAGCACGCCTTCCTGCTCGACTACAAGCCCGCCGATCGGCCGAAGTACATTGAGGCGTTCCTGGCGAATGTGGATTGGGCGGCGGTGGAGAAGCGGCTTGGGTAGCTGTCACGCGGAGATGCGGAGGCGCGGCGGCTCGGCAGCTTCGCCGGCCATCTCCACCGTTCCTTTGCGCTCCAGTTTTCCCCATCCCGTGCGGATGCCGGAGACGGCGGTCTTGATCGACTTCAGGACGACGGCGTACATCAGCTGGCGGTAGAGGAAGCGCTGCCAGAAGAGCCAGACCAGGACCTTTGGATTCTCGCGGTCGAGTTTGTACGCCACGAGCGATCCGATCAGCTCCATGACGAAGAAGAACGCGTACATGAAGCCGATCAGGTAGAGCGATGAAAGCGCGTTCGGCAGCGGCTGCCAGTCGCCGCTGAGGTGGCCGCGCATCCAGGCGCGCACGACGCCGCCAAGGGACCAGAGAATCTGCACGTCGATCAGCGGCGAGAGGACCTGGAAGGCGACCTGGAAAAGCCAGAGCGTGGGCAGCATCACGCGGCCGAACCAGCCGTAGCGGCCGAGGGCGCGGCGATGTTTCCAGAGCGACTGCAGCGTTCCGAAAGCCCAGCGGAAGCGCTGCTTGAACAGCGCGCGAAAACTATCGGGCGCTTCGGTGTAGCCGATCGCGCTCGACTCCGTCTCGATGCGCCACCCGATGCGCCGGATCCGCCACGTCAGATCCATATCCTCGGCCATCGTGTCGGTCGTATAGCCGCCGGCCTGCAGGATTGCTTCGCGCCGCCATGCGCCGACCGCTCCCGGAACGACCGTCACCGAATTGATGATCGCGTAGGCGCGGCGGTCGAGATTCTGGCTGGTCACGTATTCGATCGACTGCCAGTGCGTGAGCGGATTCATGCGATTGCCGACTTTCACGTTGCCGGCGACCGCGCCGACGATCGGATCGCGGAAATGGCGGACGAGTTTCTCGATCGTGTCGCGCGCGAAGACCGTGTCGGCGTCGAGGGCGATGATGATCTCGCCCTTCGCCACGGCGATGCCGAGGTTGAGCGCGGAGGCCTTGCCGCCGTTCGGCTGCACGAGGAGCGTTACCGCGTCGCCGAAATTCGAGCGCACCGCGCCGGAGGTGTCGTCGCGCGAACCGTCGTCGACCACGATGATCTCCAGCGGCTCGTAGCCGTTGGCGAGAACGGCGCGGATCGTTCGCGCGATCACCGTCTCCTCGTTGTACGCGGCGATGACCACGCTCACCGCGGGACGAATGGAGTCATCGAACGACTGATGGCGCTCGCGCCACTTCGCAACCAGCGCCAGGATCGTCACGAACACGATGCGCGCCGTGCCGAGGATGATCGCCGAGACGAAGGCGATGCCGAGGAACAGCTCGAAGAGATAGATCGCCTCGAACACGATCCGGTCGTTCGCTGCCATCAACGTATCGGCGGGATTGACCGGCGGGTTGACCTTGTCGCGCGTCGAGTTGATCAGCGTCGAGACCGGAACGAACGTGTAGCCTTTCGCGCGAAGTTCCTTCACCAACATCGGGATCAAACGGACCGTCTCTTTGCGGTCGCCGCCGCCGTCGTGCAGCAGGATGCAGCTGCCGCGCTCCCCTTCCAACTGCTGGCGCACCGTCTCCATCATCTGCTCGGCGCCGCGATGAATGATCGTGCCGTTGGGCATTCGCTCTTCGGTGTTCCAGTCCTGCGTATCGATGAACTCGAGCACGGTGATGTAGTTGAGCTCCGAGGCCAGCTTGATCGGCTGCACTTCCATCGCCGCCGTCGGCTCCGCATCGGCGTTGTAGGGCGGCCGAAAGAGAAGCGTCGATCGATGGAGAAGGCTCTGAAACACGCGTTGCGTGGCGTTGAGCTCCAGCCGCGCTTCCGAATCCCCGATCACGCCGATGTTCGGATGCGTGAAGGTGTGGTTCCCGACCTCGTGTCCCTCGTTCCAGATCCGTTTGACCAGGCCGGGATAGCGCTCCGCATTCTGGCCGATCAGGAAGAACGTCGCCGGGACGTGCAGCTCCTTCAGTTCGTCGAGAATCTGCGCGGTGTACGGACTGGCCGGCCCGTCGTCGATCGTCAGCGCGAGCATCTTCGGCTTGTAGCCGGTCCGGCTGATGACGTACGACGTCGGGAAAAGAGTGTAGTTCTCGTCGAGCACGAGGCCGGTTTCCGGATCGATCTCGAGATCTCGCGAGCCTCTGGTCGGCAATTTATCGACATGCGCGATCTCACCCTCGCCGATGAACTCCACGTCATACGGGTACTCCGGCTCCCGCAACGCGGCCATATCCGGCGGATCGTTCAGGTGATCGCGGTTGATGAACTTCCAGATCGATGGATCGGTCGAGCCGAGAACCCAGATCGCAAGGCCGCGGACGCCGTAGTTCTCCGCGATCAGCCACTGATTCGCCGCGGTGACCGCGTCGAGCATCCAGACCTCGTGCCTCTTGCCGTCGTCGTCCTGATAAAGAAAGGTCGGATTGAGATACTCGGAATCGAAGTCGATGATGTCGGCCGGCTTTTCATCCTGACGGTAATCGTGCGCGGTGACGAGCGCGGCCTGATACGTCAGCGGCTCAGCCCATTCGCGTCCTTCCATCCAGTCGTATGAATAGTTGGCCAGGCCGACGACCAGTTTCTCGCGCGGAATGCTCTGCACCGCGCGCCGAACGACGTCGCGATACCAGGGAATCGACGCAATCGGTCCGGGCGGGCTGTTCTCCGAGTTTTCGTCGTACGCCATCACCACGACGAAATCGCAGATCGATGAGACGGCGCGCCAATCGAGAGTGCCATGCGGCACGCTCCGATCGCTTTTCGCTTCGAGATCGACACTCACGAGGAGGTGCTGCGGCGCGAACGCGGCCTTCATGCGCTGAAGAAACGGGATGAGGCGCGGGTAGTCGCCCGGCTCGAGATTCTCGAAGTCGACGTTGATGCCCTGAAAGCGATTGTTGATGCACCAGCGCCGCAACTCGATGATCACCCGTTGCTGGAGTGCCGGATCGTTGAGAAACGTGTGAACGCGTTTCGGATCGAATTCGCCGGAGCCATTCGACGAAATCTCCGCGTTGCTGAAGACGGGGACGACGTTGAGGTTGTTCGTCCGCGCGATCTTCAGCACCTCGAGGTTGTGCGGCGTCAGCGCCGGATCCCAGTCATGAAAATCGAGGCCGTTCGCATCGGAGCGAAGATGCACCCACACCGGAAGAAGGTGCGTCATGCGGCCCGCATTGAAGGTGAGTGAATGAAGTCCTGTCTCCTGCCATGGCGCGTAGAACGCGGCCACGATGCTGTTGCCGGTCTCCAGCGTGCGAACCGGGCCTTTGGCCTCGCGCGCAAGACGCTCTTTGTTATCCCTGCTGATGCTCGCCACGAGACGTTGCGAGGCCTTTTTCTGAAGGAACTGCTCGCGAGCCTGGCGGTGCTGCGGGACCCGCAACCCTCGCTTGATTGCCTCCGTGATGCCGCGAAACCCGGGCAGCAGCGGAACCGTGAAAAGACTCACCAGCCACACGCTCACAGTCACGACCACCGCCAGGCCCAGCAGTGTGCCGAGGCGCTTCACCCACCACCAGCGGCGATGAGTCGGATCGAAGAAAACTGCACGGTCTGACATAGCGTGAGGAGCGGACGATCACATAGAACCGGTCGCCGGTAAAAGGCATTCTTCGCAACCCGAACGGCTTTACACCGTAAAGAGCTGCCATGAGTCAGACCGTCATCGAGGTTTCAGGCCTCAAAAAGCAATACCGGTCGTCGGTCGGACGCTCGCGAATCACCGCGCTGGACGGCATCGACTTCAGCGTTCGCGAAGGCGAGCTGTTCGGTCTCCTCGGCCCGAACGGCGCCGGCAAGACGACGGCCGTCAAGATCCTCCTCGACCTCACCCGCCCGACCGCCGGCGAGGCGCGCATCAGCGGGCTGCCGGCCGGCAATCCCGAGAGCCGCCGCCGCGTCGGTTATCTCCCCGAGGGACACAAGATTCCTGGGTACCTGACCGCGAGGCAGGCGCTGGGGATCTTCGGCAAGATGTCCGGGCTCGACGACGCCACGATCAAACGCCGCTCGCTGGAGCTGCTGGAAAAGCTGCGCATCGCGCAATGGATCGACGTCCGTGTCAAGAAGTACTCGAAAGGGATGACGCAGCGCCTCGGCATCGCCATCGCGCTGCTGCACTCGCCGCACGTTCTGCTGCTCGACGAGCCGACCGACGGCGTCGATCCGGTCGGCCGCCGCGAAATCCGCGACATCCTGCGCGCCGAAGCCGCGGCGAACGGAACCGCAGTGCTGCTGAATTCGCATCTGCTGTCCGAGATCGAGTTGACGTGCGATCACGTCGCCGTCCTTCGCAGCGGAAAAGTTGCCGCGGCTGGCAGCATCGAAGAGCTGACCCGTCACGCCACCCAGTACAAACTCGTACCCGCCGCGCCGGTCGACGACGCGCTCATCGGCGCCTTCCGCGAGAGCGGCGCGGGCGTCGAGCGCGTGAACGGCCACATGCTGCTGACGGTCGACGACGTCTCGCACCTCAACGCGCTCGTCGACAAACTGCGCGCCAGCGGCGGCATGCTGGCCGAGCTCTCGCCGGTGCGCTCGACGCTCGAAGACGTGTTCGTCGATCTCGTCCGCGCCGTCGATCCGGGCGGTCAATCGTCCGAAGGAGCGCTGCTATGAAAGTCCTGATGGCGAATATCGAAGACGTAATGCGCGAAGCCGCCGCGCGCTGGACGCTCGTTGCCTACTTTTTCCTCTCCACGATTTTCATCCTGATCTTTGCCTCGGCCATCAACCTCGACATCGTCGACGGCGCGCTGGCGGGCGCGAAGCTGTTCGGCAAGCAGGTCGAAGTCAGCGGCTCGATGTCGATCGAAAAACTGGTCCTCGGATTCGAGTCCGGCTTCTCCGGCGTGCTCTACGTCCTCTGCACCTTCCTGGCGATCTTCGCCACGGCGCACCTCGTGCCGCGCATGCAGGAAAAAGGGACGATCGATCTCTATCTGTCGCGGCCCGTTTCACGCGTAAAGCTGATCCTCTCGCGCTACATCGCGGGGCTGATCCTCGCCGGCAGCAACGTCCTCTATCTCATCGGCTCGATCTGGATGATCGTGGCGTGGAAGACGCACGTTTTCCATCCGCGATTCTTCCTGGCCGGCGCGGTAATCCTCTTTCTGATCGCGACGCTGCTCGCGTTCGCGTTCATGATCGGCGTGCTGACGTCGTCGACAGCGGTCTCGATCATGGGCACGTACGGCATCTTCTTCTTCGGCCTGATGCTGGCCGGGCACGCGCGCATCGAAGCGGCGCTGTCCAAGGAGTGGCAGGCGATGGCGATCCGAACCCTCTACTGGATCATGCCCAAAACCGCCGAGCTTGCGACGTCCGTCGTCGCCTATGTCGGAGGACCACAGCTGCAGAACGATGTCATCAAAGTCACCGCGGCGCCGTTCTGGAGCACCGCGATTTTCGGTTTTGTTTGTCTCACCCTCGCTTCCTGGATGTTCCAACGAAAGGAGTTCTAAATGAAAAAGCAGTTCGTAGCAGCAGCAATCCTCGCTCTGGCGCTCGTGCCCGCGGCGTTCGCAAAAAACGACGCGATGTCGCTCATCCCGAATGACTCCGTCTCCGTCGGCGTGGTCCGCCTCGCGGACATGCGCAGCAGCCCGCTGTCAGCCGCGCTCTTCGCCCAAACGGCGCAGATGACCAACGACGACGACGCGATGAAGTTCCTTCGCGAGGCCGGCTTCCAGCCGACGAAAGACGTCGACGTGGTCGTCTTCGCCACCTCCCCGCGCACGAACCTCGGCAGCCAGGCTGATTTCCTGATCGCAGCCGACGGACGTTTCAACGTCGACCGCCTCACCAGCGCGCTCGTCTCCCGCGGCGCGATCAAGAAGACCTCGGCACACGGCGTCTACTTCCTCATGCCCGAGAAGGGCGAGAAGGATCATCAGGGCGTCGTCGCGTTTCCTGATTCGCACCTCGCGCTGATCGGCAGCGAAGCCGCTGTCACCGAAGCGCTGGCCAGCCGCGCCGCCGGCGGAACATCGTTCCTGACCACCAGCGGCCTCGGACGCGACATGGTCCACGTCGATCCGCACGCCACGGCGTTCGTCCTCGTCGACGTCCCGCGCGCGCAGCGCATCACCGGCGCGCCGAAAATGGCCGGCAATAGCTCGCAGTCGCAGGCTCTCGGAGCGGCGTTGAAGAATGTCTCGACCGTCGCCATCTGGGCCACCGACAACGGCGATTCGCTCAAGCTGAGCGCACTCGGCCTGTCGAGCGATTCCGAGACCCTCGGCCTCGTCGAAGACACCCTCCGCGGCGCACTCTCCGCGATGCGCCTCGCCGTTCAGGACAAAGCCCCCGAGATGGTCTCGCTCCTCCGCAAGTTCACCGTGACCCGCACCGACTCCTCGGTCCAGATCTCCGGCAGTGTCCCCGCCGAGACGTTCAAGACCTGGGTTGCGAAGTCGCAGGCGCACGCGAGCTCGCGGTAGGTTTGATCTGTCATCCTGAACCGGCGGCGCCCCGGCAGGGGCAAAGCACGGTGAAGGACCCCCGGCTGCTAACCGCCGCACGACAGGGTTAGCAGTTGGGGTCCTTCACCGTCCTCAGCCCCATCCGGGGCATCGGCGGTTCAGGATGACACCCCTTCCGCCCACGCCACCGAGAACCAGAGTGCGGCGTCGGGGCGCTGGGACCAGACCCGGTAGTCGGTCATGACGCGATCGAAATCGCCGGCATCGAAAAGGCGCTCGGCGACGATTGTGTCGCGCGCGGTGCGGACGACGCCGGCCATGTTCGCGGCGAGGATCGGGAACGTCTCCATCCCCGCGCAGCCGCCGAAGAAGACCCACGTGTTGCGCACCGGCTGTGCGCCCGCTTCGTGCAGCAGTTGCACGAGACGGCGCCCGACCAGCGGATCGTTGCCGATGCGTTCGTAGGCGCGCATGTAGGCGTCCCACAAATCCATCCAGCCGGGCGGTTCGGGCCAGAGGCGAAGAACGCCGTGATCGTCGTCCGCGAGGACGATGCGTCCGCCCGGTTTCACCGCGCGCACCATCGACTTCACCGCGCGCAGCGGATCCGGAATGTGCTCGAGCAGGAAGCGCGTGTGCGCGACGTCGAACGTTCCCCATTCGTCGCCCAGATCGAGATTGAGCGCGTCGCCGGTGCGGAACTCAGCAAGATCCCGCTCGCCATCGTTTGCCGCGATCCGTTTCGCCGCCGACAACTGCTCCGCGCTGTACTCGATGCCGACGACATTTCCATCCGGCACCGCGCGCGCCATCATCCGCGTGAACTGCCCGAGGCCGGAGCCGAGGTCGAGGATGCGCTCGTCGCCGCGAAGCTGCATCTCGCGCAGCATCGCGGAGTTCAGCAGCACGTCGTTCATCAGCGACAGCCGCCGCTGCTCGTCGTCGTCCGTACCGTGGATGTAGGTTGAAGTCATCGCGGTCGCGATCGTTACTGCGAGCCGTTCTTCTCGGCCGGGTCGGCTTTCTCACGCTTCATCACCACCACCAACAGCACCGCCGAAACCGCCAGTGCGCTGCCGAAGATCGCGAACTGCGACGCGTTGCGGAAGATCGCAGCGCCGGTGGCGAACATGATCGAGTAGACGAGGATGATGCCGAGAATCCAGGCGATCGCGTTGCGGGAAAGTTCGCCGCGAATTGGCTCGATCCCGCTCTCGCGTGCGATCACACCCCATCCCGGTCCGGCGGGGCGGACCTTTTTGTAAAACGCGTCGAGCGTGGCGCGCGGTTCGGGATCGGTGAGTAAGGTGACCACGAGCCAGACCACGGTTGTCGAGAGCGTAGTGATGATCAGGCTGATTGCGAAGCCGCGCGGCGAGGACGTATCGAAGAAATTGCGCAGCGTCAGCGAGACGATCAGCGCCGCGGCCATCGCGCTCACTTCGGACCACGCGTTCACGCGCCACCAGTACCAACGAAGGATGTAGACGAGGCCCGTTCCGGCGCCGAGCATGAGCAGGAACTGCCACGCGTGGCTGATCTGGTCCATGAACTGCGTCGCGATGAGGGACAGGACGAGCGTCAGGGCCGTCGCCAGGCGCGAGGCGAGCACATAGTGCTTTTCTGACGCGTCGCGTTTGATGAAGCGGCGATAGAGATCGTTAACCAGGTACGACGATCCCCAGTTCATCTGCGTGGCCTGCGTCGAGCTGAAGGCCGCGACGAATGACGCCAGCATCAGGCCGCGCAAGCCGGACGGCAGCAGGTCGACCATGGCCCGCACGTAGTTGATGCCGGGATCAGCGTCGTGCACCGCGCCGCCGTACATCACCAGCGTGCAGAGCGCGGTGATCACCCACGGCCAGCTTCGCAGCGCGTAGTGAGCGATGTTGAAAAAGAGCGCCGCGCTGCGGGCCTCGCGCTCCGTGCGGCAGGCCAGCATGTTCTGCACGACGTAACCGCCGCCGCCCGGTTCCGAGCCGGGATACCACGACGCCCACCAGTTGAGAGTCAGCAGCGCCGCCATCGTGATGATCGGCACCATCCAGACCGCGTCGCCGGTCGGCCAGAACGACATCGCCGCCGCGGAGGTGCCGAACGTCGTTCCAGCGGGCGATCCGGCGGGATGCGCGAACGCCAGCTTCGCTTTCAGCACGTTCACGCCGCCGACCGCGCTCAGCGCCACGATGGCCAGGACAATCGCGCCGCCCATCTCGAAGAGGTACTGCACGCCGTGCGTCGTCGCGACTCCCCAGTAGCCGGAGTAGACCGTGTACGCGAAAACGATGATCAGGCAGGCGAAGAGCGCGCCGCGATTCGAGATGCCGAGCGTGCCCTGGAGCACTTTCGCCATGCCGAGGTTCACCCACCCCATGACGATGATGTTCGCGATGAGGCCGAGGTACGCGGCGCGGAAGCCGCGGAGGAACGCGGCAGGCTTGCCGGAGTAGCGCAGTTCGGTCAGCTCGACGTCGGTCACGACTTCCGCGCGGCGCCAGAGGCGGGCGAAGAAGAAAACCGTCAGCATGCCGGAGCCGAGCATCGACCACCACAGCCAGTTGCCGGCCACGCCGTTCTTCACCACCATCTCCGTCACCGCCAGCGGCGTGTCGGCGGAGAACGTCGTCGCCACCATCGCCGTGCCGGCCAGCCACCATGGCATCGATCGGCGCGAGAGGAAGTAGTCGAGCATCGAACGCTTCGCTTTGCGCCCGAAGTACAGCCCCATGCCGACGATCAGCGCGAAGTACGCGCCGACGATGGCGTAGTCGAGCGGCCGTAGCGCGAAGGTGCTCACGGCTTCGCGATCCCCGTGCCGCGCGCCGCGAGTCCGGGGATTGTGATCGGCAGCTTGCCCGACAGCGGCGCTTCGCCGAACAGCGCGTGCACCGCTGCGAGCTGCATCACCGGTTGCGGGCCGTACGCGCAAAAGTACGTGCCGGCCGTGGGGATCTCACGGAGAAGGTATGGCGTGCCGAATGCGATGGCGATGACGGGAACTTTCACCTCGGCGAGCAGTTTGCGCGCAACTTCGGGAACAGCGATCGATCCGGAACCGGATCGCGCGCGCACGGCCAATGCGAAGATGACGACATCGGCATCCTTCGCAGCGGCAGCGATCGGCCCTGCATCGAGCGTCCGCGAATCGATCAGGAACGTCTGCGGCGGCGCGGTCAGCCGTTTTCGCATCTCTCGTTCGAAGTCGGGCAGCGGTGAGATGACCTCAGGAAAATCGCTGACGGTGACGATGACAACGCGAGCCGATTTTTTAACGGGCAACGATCCGTTCGCTTCGCGCACGAGCGTGAGTGCGCGCCTGGCGATGCTCGCCGCCAGATCGCGATGCTCTTTCGTATCGAGACCGCTGAAGATCTCGTCCGGCGTTCCCACCGGCGCGCCGGCGAACGCCTTCGCATCGAGAATCCGCCGCACCGACTCGTCGATGCGCGCCTCGCTCAGCCGCCCGCTCGCCACCGCCGCCTTCACCGCCTTGATCGCGGCGTCGACGTTCGGCGACATCAGGATCTGATCCTGTCCCGCCTCGATCGCGCGAATGGCCGCCTCGCCGGCGTCGAAGTGCTCGGTGATGCCGCCCATGTCCATCGCGTCGCTGACAATTAGCCCGTCGAACTTCAGATCGCGCCGCAGCAGCTCGTCCACGATCTTCTTCGACGTCGTCGCCGGCATCGTCCCGTTCTGCGGCACCTCGGACTCCGCCGTTCCATACGGATTTTCGCCCGCGGCCGGCTTGCGCACCGGCACGAGCTCAGGATCGAGCGCCGGAACCGCGAGATGCCCGATCATGATCGACTTCACGCCGGCGTCGATGGCGGCGCGAAACGGCACCAACTCGACGCGCTCCAGCCGCGCGCGATCGACGTTCAGAATCGGCAGCGAACGATGCGAGTCGACATGCGTGTCGCCATGCCCCGGAAAATGTTTGGCCGTAGCCAGCACATGTTCGGACTGAACGCCTTTGATGAACGCCACGACGAATTTGCTGACCTCCGCCGGATCCTCGCCGAAGCTGCGCGTGTTGATGACCGGATTGTCGGCGTCGACGTTCACATCCGCGATCGGGGCGTAGATGTGATTGATCCCGATCAACTTCGCCTCCCGCGCCACCACCCGTCCCTCGGCTTCCGCCAGCGACGGATCGCCGGTCGCCGCAACCGCCATCGCCCACGGCCAGTACGTCGTATCGAGAAACCGCATCCCGATGCCCGACTCCAAATCGGCGCTCATGATCAGCGGGATCCGCGATTCCTTCTGAAGCTGCGCCGCCAACTGCGCCGTTTCGTACACGTTGGAAACGGACCAGATCACGCCGCCGACGTGATTCTCACGAACCTGCCGCGACAACTCCTGGTACGCCCACGAAGACTGATTCATGAAAACGCCGCGGCCCAGCACGACGAACATCTGCCCGATTTTTTCGTCGAGAGATAAACGCGAAACGTTCGTGACGGGATGTTGCGGGACCGACGCACACATCGAGGCCAGCAAGGCTAGCACGGCAAAGAAGAATGATCGGAGGCGGCGCAAACGCGGAGAAGGATACCTCTGTCATCGCCTGATCGATCCTACGCGCGGCCGTGGCTCGGATCGGTGTGGCACAATGCGCGGACCCTCGAATAAGGGAACCCCGCAGCGGAGGCGATCCATGACTGACGCAGTCATCCAGCACGAAGACGGACGTGTCGAGTTGCGTTCCGAGGAGGGGATTCGTGGGAGTGCGTTGTACAACCACGACCTCGCGCCGGTGCCGGTGTCGCAGCGCAACTGGACCACGTACAACTACGCCGCGCTGTGGATTGCGATGGCGCATTGCATCCCGACGTACATGATGTCGTCCGGCCTGATCGGGGCCGGGATGAACTGGTGGCAGGCGCTGCTCACGATTCTGGTCGGCAACACGATCGTGCTCGTCCCAATCCTGCTCAACTCACACGCCGGGACAAAGTACGGCATCCCGTTCCCCGTTTTCGCGCGCGCCAGCTACGGAACGATCGGATCGAATCTGCCGGCGCTCATGCGAGCCATCGTCGCCTGCGGATGGTTCGGGATTCAGGCGTGGATCGGCGGCGAGGCGTTGCACACGTTCTTCACCTCGATCCTCCCCTCCTGGCCGTCGCTCCTCGGCAACTTCGCCGGCCATCCGACGACGGAGTGGATCTCGTTTCTCCTCTTCTGGGCGCTGAACATCCTGATCATCTACCGCGGCATGGACCTGCTGCGCCGCTTTGAAAACTGGGCCGCGCCGTTCGTCCTCGTCATGACCGCGCTCCTTCTCGCGTGGGCGGTCTGGCGCGCGCACGGCCTCGGCTATCTGCTGCATGAGAAAGGCAGGTTTGAAACGTGGGCGCAGTTCCGGCCGATCTTCATCCCGTCTCTGACCGCGATGATCGGCTTCTGGGCCACGCTGTCGTTGAACATGCCCGACTTCACCCGCTTCGGACGCAGCCAGCGCGAACAAGCGATCGGTCAAACGGTTGCGCTGCCGACGACGATGACCGTCTTCGCGGCAATGGGCGTGATCATCACCTCGGCCGCCGTGGTCATCTACCCCACGATGGGCATCAACGAGCTGTGGGATCCGCTGAAACTTGTCGCCCAGTTCAAGCAGCCGCTGGTCGTCGCGATATCGATGTTCACCGTCGTCGTCGCAACGCTCTCGGTCAACATCGCCGCAAACGTCGTCTCGCCGGCGAACGACTTCGCCAACGCCTTCCCGAAATGGATCTCGTTCCGCACCGGCGGCCTGATCACGGGACTTTTGGCGATCGCGATGCAGCCGTGGCGCTTGCTGGCCGATCCGTCCGGCTACATCTTCACCTGGCTCCTCGGCTACTCCGGCGGCCTCGGATCGATCGGCGGCGTGATGATCGTCGACTACTGGATCGTGCGAAAGAAGCAGCTGGCGCTCGGCGACCTCTATCGAACCGAGGGCGTCTATCGCTACACGGCGGGGTGGAACTGGCGCGCCGTCGTGGCCACGCTCCTCGGATGCGCGGCAGCATGGATCGGACTGGTCGTCCCGGCGCTTCGCCCGCTCTACGACTACGCCTGGTTCGTCGGCTTCGGCGTCGCCGCCATCACGCATCTGCTGCTGATGAAAGTCTTCCGCCCGCGCGACGTCATCGATGCGGAGCCGGCCGTGGCGTAGGTTTGCCGTCAGCGGAAGTTATGGATGATCACGAGATCCCTCCTGGGATCAGCACTCGCAACGGCCAGCGATTTGCCGTCCGGCGACCAGTCGAATGCGTAGATGTCCCCGTGATCGAGATTGGTGATCTGTCTGGAGGTACCACCGTCGATTTTCCGAAGCCAGATGTTGTTCGTTCCGTTTTCACCTCGTGCGATGAAGCTGACGGCGAGGCTGGAGGGATGAAAGCGAATGTACTGTAGCAACGAAAACGGCAAAGGGATGGTGCGCACCGCTTCGGCGGATGAGAGTCGAAAGAGATAGATGCGCTGTCCCTCGTCCCGATACATGACAGACATCAGCCAGCGTCCGTCGCGGGACAGCGCGAGACCTGAATTAGTGCGCAGTCCGCGGTCCTCCGGGGTGCCGCCGCTTACCGGTACCCGATACGCACTCCAGCCGTTCGTGTAATACACGAATGCTGAATCGGCGGAAAACTCAACCGCGCGGACCGGATAGCCGCCGGATGTCAACTGCGTTGGCGCATTGCCTTCGATATCGGACAACCACACTTGGGAAGAACCAGAACGTTCGGAAATGAACGCGAGCCGCTTTCCGTCCGGCGACACCGCAGGACTTGACGCCGACATCCCGCGGATGATCTGCCGAGGTTGCCCGCCCGCGGCCGGAACAACGAACAATGTGCGAACGCCTTCCGCGATGCCCTCGTAGACCAACCGACCGGCACCAATCCAGCGAACTTCACCGGCTAGATGTTCACCGATGCCGGAGGCTGTTACTCGTGTGCGGCCGGCGTCGTCGACGGACAGCAGCATGATCGATCGTGGAAACTCCGCGCGCACGGCCAGAAGCGCCTTACCGTCCGCTGTGAGTGAAGGAGACACGTACGAATCGACGTCCGTGGTGACTTCTGTGGGTGCTCCTCCTCCCGCCGGAACAGTCCAAAGCTGCACTCCGTCGGCTTCGAAGTCGGAGACGAGCATGCCGCTGCCGTCCGGTAGCCATGTCATCGTCCAGATAGGCCGCGAGAAAGAGCCGATTCTGCGTTGCGCTCGCGTTTGAAGAGCGATCTCCTCGATCTGTTGTTCGCTGTTTTCTTGCGTGGCGTTCACGAACGCAATGCTCTTTCCATCGGGAGACCAGGCAGGAGCGTGACGATATCGAGGGTCGTTGAACGTTACGATCTTGCGCTCGCCGCTGCCATCGATGCTGGCACTTGTGAGCGACACGCCGTCGCGGCCGTATCGAAAGAATGCTATGTGCCGGGCATCCGGTGATAACGCAAAGCCTGACGCGCCACCGTCCGCAATCGTCACGCGCGGTTCCCCTCCGAGTATCGGCACCTGATAGATGCTCAGGGCAAAACCGGGCGGCTTCGACGCGGCGTAGTAGACGTAGTTGCTGTCAGGCGAGATCGTGATCTGCCGATAGAAAGAGGATGACGGAGACACGATACGCGTCGCCGATCCCGTCGCGGTCTGCTTCACCCAAAGAGCTGACAATCCGCGATCGACTTCTTCGTACACGAGGAACTTGCCATCGGGAGAGATTGCCGCGGACCGGATTTTGCCGCTGTTCGTGATCTGGTCCGTCCATCGCTGCGGGATAACGGCCTGGGGCGCGGCTTTCTCGCGGACTCGCTGGCGTGACATGACGAGCGCACCCACGATGACCGCCCCTATGAATAGCACCGCGGCGATCACCCTCCAGGCAGGGAGACGCCTCCCCCTGCTCGTCGTCTCCTTTCTTGCGAACGAATCGCGCAGGTCGTGCGCGACGTCGGCCATCGACTGGTACCGGCTGCCCGGTTCCTTCGCCAGGCAGCGCGCGACGATCCTGCGGCATGGGAGCGGAAGCGCCTCCAGTGGCGGCTCCCGATGAACGATGTTGTAGATCGTATCGGCGTGGCTGGCCGACGCGAATGGGTGAACGTGGGTGAGCAGTTCGTAGAGAACGACGCCGAATGAAAAAATGTCCGATCGATAGTCGACGTCGACTCCCTCCACCTGCTCCGGCGACATGTAAGCGATCGTTCCAACTTGCAGGCCGTCCGCCGTCTGCAGGTCGGTGACAGCTTCCGGGCTCGCGGACTGCTCCGCGAGCTTGGCCACTCCGAAGTCGACGATTTTCGCGTAGCCCGCGCGGCCGATCATGATGTTCGCCGGCTTCAGATCGCGGTGAACGATTCCGGCAGCATGCGCGCACGCCAAGCCGTCGGCCACCTGGGTCATCAGTTCCATCACGCGCGACATGCTGCGAGAGGACTGCATCCAAAGAGACAGCGGCTCTCCGTCGATGAGCTCCATCGCCAGGAAGTGAATGCCATCAGCGGAACCGGCATCGTGGACGGAGACGATGGCCGGATGGTTCAGCGCCGAGGAGGCTTTGGCTTCCCGGATGAAACGCGCGATCCGGTCGCGATCGCATCCCTCGGGTAGAACCTTGAGCGCGATTCGCCGTCCGAGAACGGTGTCGCGCGCAACATAAATCTCTCCCATGCCTCCTGCGCCGAGAAAGGACTCCACTTCATAGCGGCCGGCGCGCGTTCCGGGAGAGAGCGCGCCGTTGTGAACGCGATCGGCCATAGCGGAGGTCTTGAGGTGAAGGCATAATACGTCGCTCATCCCGTGACGATCCTGAATTTTTTCCGTAAGCTTTTCGGCCTCCGCCAAAAGGCACCCAAGCCTGCCGCCAGCCCTGAGTCCAGCACACCAGCTCCGGTTACCGCCATCGAGCTCGCGGGCGTGGAGATGGCCGTGCCCGCGAGTCCAACTCCTGCTGAAGCGCCAACCGTGATCGAAGTCGCCGGCGTCGAGATGCCCGAACCGCCACAGCCTCCGCCCGCCGATCCCGAACCGCTGCCGGATGCCGATCCGGAACCGGTCCCAATCACTGAGCCCGAACCGATTCCGCAGCCCGAACCGCCTCCGCCTCAGCCAGAACCGCAGCCAACGATCATCGTCTCCTCCGCGCCTCCGCGTGAGATAATCCACAGTCCCAAATCGGAGAAAAAACGCATGTCCCGAATCGTCAGAGGTGGTTTGATCCAGACGTCCCTTGCTTGCGATACGAGCGAATCGCTCGACACGATTCGCGAGGCGCAGACCGAGCGCACGCTCAAGTACATCGACCAGGCCGGCGCCGCAGGCGTTCAGGTCCTGTGCATGCAGGAGATTTTCACCGGCCCGTACTTCTGCGCCGAACAGAGCACGCGCTGGTACGACTCGGTCGAGAAAATCCCCGATGGTCCCACCACGAAGCTGATGCAGGAGTACGCGAAGAAGTACAGCATGGTCATCGTCGTGCCGCTGTACGAGGAAGAAGACACCGGCGTTTACTACAACACTGCCGCGGTCATCGACGCCGACGGCACCTACCTCGGCAAATACCGCAAGAACCACATCCCGCACGTCGCTCCCGGCTTCTGGGAGAAGTTCTACTTCCGCCCCGGCAACCTCGGCTATCCCGTTTTCGAGACGGCCTACGCGAAGGTCGGCGTCTATATCTGCTACGACCGCCACTTCCCCGAAGGTGCGCGCGAGCTCGGTCTTGCCGGCGCGGAGATCGTGATGAATCCCTCCGCCACCGTGGCCGGACTTTCCGAATATCTCTGGAAGCTCGAACAGCCGGCGCACGCCGTCGCCAACGGCTACTTCGTCGGCGCGATCAACCGCGTCGGCTACGAAGCGCCCTGGAACATCGGCGAGTTTTACGGCCAGAGCTACTTCTGCGATCCGCGCGGCCAGATGCTCTCCGTCGCCCCGCGCGATCAGGATGCCCTCGTCGTCGCCGACCTCGACATGGACAAGATCCGCGAGGTCCGCAACACCTGGCAGTTCTATCGCGACCGCCGTCCGGAGACGTACAACGGGATCGTAAGACTGTAATCCGCCAGTGCGCGATCACATCCTCATTCATATCAACGGCCGCGAACATCGCATCGCCGGTGATGCTGCGTTCGAAACGCTCGCGAACTATCTGCGTCAGGACGTTGCCGCGACCGGGACGAAGATCGTTTGCGAGGAAGGAGACTGCGGCGCGTGCACGGTTCTCACGCGGCGCTCGGCGGATGCGGACTACCGTCCCGTCAACTCCTGCATCCTCAATCTGGCGCAGCTCGATGGTTCGTCAATCGTGACAGTTGAAGGATTGTCACGCGGAGCCGCGGAGCCGCGGAGAAAAGACGACGACTTCCTCCGCGTCTCCGCGCCTCCGCGTGAAACCGTCCTCCACCCCGTCCAAACCGCGATGGTGAATTGCCACGGCGCCCAATGCGGCTACTGCACCCCCGGTTTCGTGATGGCCATGGCCGGCATGTTCGAAACTTGCGATCGCGTGAATGAAAAGCAGGTCCGCGACGGACTCACCGGAAACCTCTGCCGCTGCACCGGCTACGAGCCGATCATCAAAGCCGCGCTGGCGGTGGACGGAAGCGCGTCGACGAAGATGCGCGAGCGTTATCCGGGTCTCCCCGACGCGAGCGACTCGGTGACGGTCGGCAACTTCTGCGCCCCCGCCACTCTAGACGAAGCGATCGCGTTCAAGCGCGATCACCCCGGCTGCACGATCGTGCAGGGCGGCACCGACGTCGGCGTCTGGGTGAATAAGCGCAACTACGCCGCGCCGGCGATGCTCTCGCTTGCGAAGATCGCCTCGCTCAACGAACTGCGCGAAGAAGACGGCGCGATCGTCGTCGGCGCGAACACCACGCTCGCCGATTTCGAAACGTTCATCGCTGACCGCATCCCGGAGCTGGCGAAAATTCTGGCCATCTTCGGCTCGCCGCAAATCAAGAACGCCGGCACGCTCGTCGGTAACATCGCCAACGGTTCCCCGATCGGCGACACCCTGCCATATCTCTTCGTCGCCGGCGCCGTGCTCAAGCTGAACAACGGCACCCGCACCGTTCCCATCGACCGCTTCTACCTCGGATACCGCAAGTTCGATCTTCAGCCGGACGAGATCATCACCCGCGTCCGCATCGGCATCGTCCGCGACACGCTCAGGCTCTACAAAGTCTCGCGCCGCAAGGATCTCGATATCTCCGCCTTTACCGCCGCCATCCGCCTCGCCATGACCGACGACCGCATCGACCGCGCCGGCGTCGTTTACGGCGGCGTGGCGCCGACCGTCATCCGACTCCCGCGCACCGAAGCGTTTCTCACCGGCAAGTCCGCAACACTCAACACCTTCGAACACGCCGGCCGCATTGCCCGCGACGAGATCAAGCCGATCAGCGACGTCCGCGGCTCCGCCGACTACCGCCTCCAGCTCGCCGAAAACATCATGGCCAAATTCTGGTACGAGACGTTCGGCGAGAAGTCCGCGCCACGCCTCGCGCACGTGTAGAAATGAAACCGCTGACGACGATTGGCCCGCCGGTACCGGAGCTGCCCGTCGCCGATGTCGAACGCGCGCAGCAGTACTACCGCGACATCCTCGGCTTCGAAATCGGTTGGCTTGAACCGGAGAAATCGATCGGCGCAGTCTCGCGCGGAAGGGCCGTCATCTTCTTCCGAAAACGTCAGGAACCGTTTGAACCAGCGATTCATTGGATCTTCGCCGAAGACATCGACGCGACGTACGAAGAGCTCCGCTCGTCAGGCGCGAAGATCGTCGAGCCGCTCGAGAAAAAACCGTGGGGTCTACGGCAGTTCACCATCGAAGACCTCGACGGAAACCGTTTCTACGTTCACTGCGACTGAGTCTGCTCACCGCAGCAGATACAGCACCCACGTCTCCATCTTCGACGCGTCTTCGTTCCAATCGCCGTAAATCTCCCACGACGTGCCGGCCAGCGCTCGGCCGCTTTCCCTCGACCATTCGTGAATTGCCCTGTGCGCCTCGGGCAACCCGTCGTACGTCCCGACATGTCGGACCACCGCGGCCTCGCCGCCCGGAGTTCGAACCGGTCTGACCTCGCCCGATGCGTCGAACTCTCGCGTGACCTCGACGCCGAAGTCGGCGTGCATCGGATCGCCATGGTGGTACAGGAAGATGTTGTGTCCATCCGTCCGAAGGCCGGGCTGCGTGCGCAGGAATGCCCAAACCTGATCGAGAGCAGGCCGCCAAACATCGCCCACCCTTCCGACGGCAACCTCGCGGCTGACGGCCGCCATCAGCCTTGGCGAAACCACCTCGATCTGAACCGGTGGACGCATAGTCAAAAGTGCGGCAGCGGACGCCGCTCCATCGCCGCACGAATGAGCATCACTGCGTAGTCGTGGTCGGCGCTCGCCAGCGTAGTGAAGTCCATCCCACGACGCCAGCTCTCCGGCGCCTCGGGATGCACGCCGGTGAGGATGATCGATCCATTTCCGTATTGCCCTTGCACTACGGCGGGCGTGCCATCGGGATACCTGCCGACGACGGCGCCCCAACCGGAAAGCTGCGGACCGTCCTCCCAATACTGATCGAGCGTCTGCGTTTCCGGACCCGAAATCGGCACCGCCGCCTTGCGAACACCGCGCGCCTCCGCAGAGTAAAAACCGAACTGCACGCCGGAAGTCAGATTCAGACCGTTGTACAGCGAACGGCCGGCAAAGAACGCTCCACCGCAGATGCCGAAGTAGTTCACGCCGTGGAGTACAGCTTTGCGCAGCTTCGCCGATGTCTCCTTCTTCAGACCGTTTCCGATTCGAGTGAAGTCTCCGCCGGGGACAATGACGAGTCGATAGTCACGCAGCCGCGCCGCGCTCATCTCATCCAGCTGCGCTGAGTTCGCGGTCGAGTATGCAATGCGGCTCTTCTCCAAGAGCGTCTCGATGGCGGCGACGTCATTGGGGGAAGCGCCTGTTCCATTGAACAGGAGGACGGACGGCACGCGCTCCGACGTCAATGGGACAGCGGAGCTACCCGGCCGATCACAGCCCCACAGGTTGAGCGCGAAGAGTATGACGCAGAAGATGTTGTACTGGTCCTTCATGCGGAAGCGCGAAACAGACTAGCACGCAGAAGGGAGTAGACTTTCAGTCCCTTGGTGGATGAATGGCTGGAGTTCGTGATTTCGCTGTGGGCATACTTTCAGCGAAACTCGTCAGGCATAAGTGTCGTCTTGTCCACGCTCGGATTCGGTGTGACTTGGTGGCAACTTGCCCGAACGCGAAAAGTTGCAGCGGCCGCGCGTGATGCCGCAAAACTTGCCTTGGACTCCGTGGGTCGCGCCGACACTCTTTCGGATATTGCTACCGTTCAATCTGGATTTCACGAAGTTCAGGTGGCCCTTCGCGGCGGACGATATGAAACAGCGTTGCTTCGAAGCCAGCATTTGCGCGAAATCCTTGCGAAAGTTCGCACTCGCAACGGATTCGAAGACGAGAAACGCCAGATACGTATGCAAAAGATAGTTACTGATCTGAGGAAGTTGCAGGATGTTATGGAAGGTATCTTGGCCGAACCCGAGAAGGGTGAGTCATTTTCTGCGACAGCTGCAAACAAAATCCTAGGAAACGCCGCCGCCGAACTAGCCACTTGGATAGAGCAATTGCGATATGTCTCTGGAGGCCGAAATGATCCCTGATGACGTGCGACCGATACTGGTTCAGCTACTTGAGCGATCAAGAAAGCGCGAGGTTGAGTGGTCATCAACCTCGGTTATGTCACGCCGACACGGCGATTACGTCGTCCTATTCGCGAATAGTTCTCTCGTAATCAAAGACGACGACGATGGTCGTATTGAAGGCCGAATACTCAACAGCCGAGGGGATATCGCACTGACGTTTTATGCGTCCTATCGCGACGCAGATGATCACGACTACGATCTTCTATTTGAGCTTGTTGATCTCGCGCGGCGCAAGGTTCTTGGTGCGGATGAATCTCTTGCCGAGATCCGGCGGGCGATAGAAACACAGGTGCGCGTTGGCGAGATACCGCAGGAGAAACCGCGAACTGTTGTCGAGGATGACGATGAGGTGCCGTTCTGACGGCTAGGTCTTTATGGACTCTCTCGCGTCACTTGCATCCATTGCCGCCGAGCGTCCCGCGCTATACAGCAGCGCGCAGATTCCGATCACGATGAGGATTCCGGTGACGACCGCTGGTACGCTGGTGAGGTGCGTGAAGTCCTTCGCGGCGAAGTGCATGCTCGCCAGTGCGCTGCCGAGGGCGGGGAACTTTCCGGAGCCGCCGATTAGGAACGCGATCAGGACGCCGACGAGGCCTTCGCCGGCGATCATCCCCGAGGCGGCGAGGACGCCGGGATCGCTGTCGGTGGGTTTGCCGGCTCGCTTCGCGTCGACCATGCGGCGGACGATGCCGCCGAGGAAGACCGGGGCGAGGGTGCCGAGCGGGAGGTAGATGCCGACGGCGAAGGAGAGTCCGGGGAGGCCGGCGATGATGGCGCAGATCGAGAGCGCCGAACCGGTTCCGACCAGCGCCCACGGCAGCGATCCGGAGAGCACGCCTTCGATGACCGTCTTCATCAATGTTGCCTGCGGGGCAGGGAGCTCGGGCGATCCGAACGTGAATGCGCGGCCGAGGAGCAGTACCGTTCCGGCGATGGCCCAGCAGGCGCAGGCGGCGCCGAGGAACTGGCCGAACTGCTGTTTGGCGGGCGTGGCGCCGACGAGGAATCCGGTTTTCAGATCCTGCGAGATGTCGCCCGCTTTCGATGCTGCGATGCAGACCACGGTGCCGACAGTGAGGATGGCCGCGCGCGCGGAGGGATCGGTCCAGCCGCACAGCACGAAGACGACCGACGCGCCGAGCAGCGTTACGAGCGTCATCGCCGAGGTGGGGTTCGACGAGACGCCGATCAATCCGACGATGCGCGATGAGACGACCACGAAGCAGACGCCGAAGATCGCCACGCCGATGGCCGCGACGAGGCGCGGTCCGAGGGCCATGTTGCCCGCCAGCAATCCGGGGACGGCGACGAGTGTGATGACGACGGCCAGCGGAACGACGACTACGATCCACGACGGGACGTCGCGATCGGTGCGCGGCGCGGTTTCGCCGTCTTGCATCTCCACGCCGCCGCGGCGCAAACCCCGCATCACCGCGGCGAACGAGCTGGCCATCGTTGGCAGCGCTTTGATCACCGCCACGATTCCGGCCGCGGCCACCGCGCCGGCGCCGATGTAGCGCACGTAACGCGACCAGATCTGCGCTGCGGTCATCGCTCCGATCGCCAGCTTCATCTCAGGAAACATCGGCGCCGTTAATCCCGCGCCGAACGTGGCGATGAGCGGCGTCAGCACGATCGCCGAGATCAGGCTTCCCGAAACCATGATCGCCGACTGCTTGTAACCGAGGATGTAGCCAACGGCGAGCAGCGCGGGCGCGATCTCCAGCGCGAGCTCCGCTTTGGCCAGCACAGGCAGATGCATCGCCAGGCCCGAGGGGATCAGCACGAAGGCGCCGATGGCGAGTTTGATCGCTGCGCCGGCAGCCAGTCCGATGAAGATCCACCGTCCTCCCGATGCCCCGGTCGTCGTCGCTCGCAGCACCTCGGCGCACGCGGTTCCTTCCGGATACGGCAGCTCATCGGCCGATTTAACGATGAGCAGGCGCCGCAGCGGCACCATCGCCGCGATGCCGAGGAAGCCGCCAAGCAGCGCGAGGATCGCGACCTGCCAGAACGGCGGAGCCATTCCCCACAAAAACAGCGCGGGGATCGTGAAGATCGTGCCGGTCGCCAGCGACGAGCTCGCGGAGCCGATCGTCTGCGAGATGTTCGCCTCGAGGATCATCCCGTCCCGCCGGCTCGGCATCAGCCGGAACAGCGCGACGGTGAGCACAGCGATCGGAATTGACGTCGAGACCGTCAGCCCGACTTTCAACCCGAGGTACGCGTTCGCCGCGCCGAAGATCACGCCGAAGAGAACTCCCGCGATGACCGCGCGCGTGGTGAATTCGATGACCGATTCGTTCCGTGCCGGCGCAATGCTCATGCGCAAAGCGTGGCGTGCTCGGCCGCACATGTCAACGCAGTTCCTCGCCCTGTCATCCTGAGCCGCCGGAGGACGGCGAAGGATCTCAAGCTTCCCAAGCTTTGGTGAATCCCGGGTTTCAGCCGGAGTTGAGCATCTTGAGATCCTTCGCCGTCCTCCGGCGGCTCAGGATGACAGTTGGGCCGCTATACTTTCTCTTCCTATGTCCTCGGTCGGCAAGAACATCCCTCACGATTCGGCAGTCGGTCACGTCAGCGGTGAGTCGATTTATATCGATGACATGCCGCCCTTGCGCGGAGAGCTGATCGTCGATTTCGTGTGGTCGCCGGTGGCGCACGGGCGCATCCGCGGGATCGATTTCGGCGACGCGAAGTCGTTCGCGCATCTCTTCACGTATCGCGACCTGCACCACAACCTTTTCGGCGCGATCATTCAGGACGAACTGCTGCTGGCCGAGGATGTCGTATCGTTCATCGGGCATCCGATCGTCGTCATCGCCGCGGAGTCGCGCGCGCTGATCCGCAAGGCCAAGGCGGCGATCAAGCTGGACATCGAAGAGCTGGAGCCGGTCTTCACGATCGATGAGGCGAAGCGGCGCGGGTCGTTCATCGGCAAGACGATGACGATCAAGCGCGGCGATGTGGACGCGGCGTTCAAGTCGGCGAAGAACATTCTCGAAGGGACGTTCGTCAACGGCGGGCAGGATCATTTCTATCTTGAGTCGCAGGCGGCGTTGGCGGTGCCGGGCGAGTTCGATCAGCTCGTCGTGCATTCGTCCACGCAGAATCCTTCCGAGGTCCAGGACGTCATCGCGCACCTCCTCGGGTTGCCGATCAACAAAGTTACCGTGGTGACGAAGCGCATGGGCGGCGGCTTCGGCGGCAAGGAATGTCAGGCCACGCATCCCGCGGCGATCGCGGCGCTCGTCGCGCATAAGCTCAAGCGCCCGGCGCGCATCGCGTACAACAAAGACGACGACATGTGCGTCACCGGCGGCCGCCATCCGTTCCAGAACGACTACAAAGTTGCGTTCGACGATGACGGCGTGATCACCGCTGCACAGATCGATTTCTTCTCCGACGGCGGCGCGTTCGCCGATCTCTCGACGTCCGTCCTCGGCCGCGCACTTACCCACGCGGACAACGCCTACTACCTGCCGAACGCGCTGATCCGCGGCACGGTCTGCCGGCTGAATTACGCGCCAAACACGGCGTTCCGCGGCTTCGGCGGGCCGCAGGGGATCGCCACGATCGAGAACATCCTCGAAGAGATCGCGGTGCTGCTGAAGATCGATCCGCTGGAAGTGCGCCGCCGCAATTGCTACGGGATCGACGATCGCAACATCACGCCGTACGGGCAGGTGGTGCGCAACAACCATCTGCCGCAGCTGTTCGATGAGATCGCGCAACGTAGCGACTACGCGACTCGTGTCGCGGACGTCGCGCGGTTCAATGAGACGTCGCGCACGCACCTGCGCGGCATCGCGTGCACGGCGGTGAAGTTCGGCATCTCGTTCAATACGAAGTTTCTCAACCAGGCGAATGCGCTGGTCAACGTTTACCTCGACGGCTCCGTGCAGGTGTCCACCGGCGCGACGGAGATGGGGCAGGGCGTGAATACGAAGATTCGCCAAATCGTGGCAGACGAGTTCGGGATCGATGCGGAACGCGTTCTCCTGATGCCGACGTCGACCGAGAAAAACAACAACACTTCGGCGACCGCGGCATCGAGCGGCGCGGATCTCAACGGCAGCGCTGCCGCCGATGCCTGCCGAAAGATTCGCGCGCGGATGGCGGCGGTGGCGGCGGAGTATTTCGAGCGCGTTACGGGTGCGCCCTCGGGTGAAATCGTCTTCGAAGATGGCCAGATATTCGGCCGGAGTAATCCCGAGCAACGCGTTCCGTTCGCCGCGCTGGTGAAGATGTGTCATCTCGAACGCGTCTCCGTCGGCGAGCGCGGTTTCTATTCGACGCAGGGCCTCGATTGGGATGCGGACAAAGGCTGCGGCGCGCCATTTCTCTACTTCACGCAGGGGGCCGCAATCTCCGAGGTCGAGATCGACCGCTTCACCGGCATGATGCACGTGCGCCGCTGCGATCTGCTGATGGACATCGGCAAGCCGATCAATCCCGGCATCGACCGCGGCCAGATCACCGGCGCGTTCATCCAGGGCATGGGGTGGCTGACGAACGAGGAGCTGCGCTACGACGCGAAGGGCAACCAGCTTTCGCACTCGCCGACGACGTACAAGATCCCGAACATTCAGGACGTGCCGGCGGTCTTCAACGTCGACTGGATCGACGCCGAGAACCCGCTCAACATCCGCAGCAGCAAAGCCGTCGGCGAGCCGCCGCTGGTGCTTGCGATCTCCGTTTGGATGGCCGTGAAGAACGCGCTGTCGTACCTTGCGAACGGCGAAATCCCTAAGCTGCACGCACCGGCAACTGGGGAAGAGATCCTGATGCGAATGACGGCCTGCCGCCGCGCCGCTCGCGGCGCGGACGCGCGCGAAGTGGCGGCGCCCATGTCATCCTGAGGCTGGCGAAGCGCGCCGAAGGATCTCAAGATTCGCGGCACTCGCTGTAACCCGGTTTCAGCACATTCCGCGCATCTTGAGATCCTTCGCCGTGCTTCGCCGGCTCAGGATGACAGTTATCATCCCGCCCGTGATTCTTCGCAGCCGCAGTGTCGTGACGCCCGAGGGGATTCGTCCCGCGTCCATTCACGTTGTTGACGGCCTGATCGAGCGCATCGGCGACTTCGATGACGGTGGCGAGGATTTCGGCGAGCTTACCCTCATGCCCGGCGTCGTCGACTCGCACGTGCATGTGAATGAGCCGGGGCGGACGGAGTGGGAGGGGTTTGAGACGGCGACGCATGCGGCGGCGGCGGGCGGGGTGACGACGATCGTCGACATGCCGTTGAATTCGATCCCGCCCACCACCTCGGTCGATGCGTTCGAGGCGAAGGTGCATGCGCTTCAGGGGAAATGCCGCGTCGATGTGGCGCTTTGGGGCGGCGCGGTTCCGGGGAACGCGGATCAGCTCAAGCCGATGCTCGAGGCGGGAGCGCGCGGATTCAAATGTTTTCTCGTCGATTCCGGGGTGCCGGAGTTTGGGTTTCTCGATGCGGCGGGGTTGGAAGAGGCTCTGAACGCGCTGCGCGGAACCGGCGCGCCGCTGCTCGTGCACGCCGAACTGCCCGAGCACATTCATGCTGCCGAGGGTGATGGGCGATCGTACGCGAACTATCTGGCGACGCGTCCGCGCGAAGCGGAGGATGCGGCGATCTCGCTGGTATTTGCGCTGGCGCGGAAGACAGGCACGCATGCGCACATCGTTCATCTTTCCTCGGCGAACGGACTGGAGACGCTGCGGCTGGCGCGGAAGACCGGCGTGCCGCTCACGGCGGAGACGACGCCGCACTATCTCTACTTCGACGCCGAGCGCGTTCCGGATGGCGCGACGGAGTTCAAGTGCGCGCCGCCGATTCGCGATCGCGCCAATCGCGAGGAGTTGTGGCGCGGCGTGGAAGAGGGACTGTTCAACGCTATCGTCAGCGATCACTCGCCGTGCACGCCGGAGCTGAAGCGAATGCAGGAAGGCGACATCGCCCGCGCCTGGGGCGGCATCGCATCGATGCAGTTCGGATTGCCGATCGTGTGGACCGAGGCGAAGCGGAGAAAGATTGCGTTCGAGAAGATCGTGAAGCTGATGACGACTGGGCCGGCCACGCTGGCGGGACTCGGGCATCGCAAAGGAAAGCTCGCCGCGGGCTACGACGCGGATGTCATCGCCTTCGATCGCGATGCGCGCTTCGTCGTGCAGACCGAGAACGTTCAGCATCGGCACAAGGTCACGCCGTACGCGGGCGAGACGCTGACCGGCGTCGTTCGCGCGACGTATGTTCGCGGCCACAAGGTGTGGGAGGATGGGCGGCACCTTGGAAATGCGATCGGCGAGTGGATTCGGAGATGAAGCGAATGTTGAATGTTGAATGTTCAATGTTGAATGTTGAATGGTTTGGCCACCGATCCCCAGGAACATTCAACATTCAACATTCAACACTCAACATTCAACATTCGTCTTCTGCCGGGTTATGAGCAACTTTCAAGACTTGCTCGACCTGGCATCCGACCGCCTCGGCGGCTCCGTGCTTTACGCGACGGACGACTACTTCGCCGAAAAAGAGAATCTCCTGAAGCCGGAAAAGCCGATCTGGAAAGAGCACGAGTACACCGACCGTGGCAAGTGGATGGATGGGTGGGAGAGCCGGCGCAAGCGCACTCCAGGTCACGACTTCGCCATCATCCGCCTCGGGCTTCGCGGCGTCGTGCGCGGCGTGGTGGTCGATACGGCGTTCTTCCGCGGCAACTATCCGTCGCATTGCTCGATCGAGGGATGTCATGCGCGTCCGGAGAGCGACGTTGAGTCGCTGCTGGCCGCGAACTGGATCGAGATCCTGCCGAAGTCGGAGTTGAAGGGCGACAGCGAGAATCCGTTCGCCATCGATTCGCCGTATGCATTCACGCATCTGCGTTTGCACATCTATCCGGACGGCGGTGTGGCGCGGCTGCGCGTGCATGGCGAGGCTGCTCCCGATTGGCGCCGCGAAGGCGGACTGTCGATCGAGACCGATCTCGCCGCGGCGGAACATGGCGGAGATGTGCTGGCGTGCAGCGACATGTTCTTCGGGCCGAAGCACAACCTGATCATGCCGGGCCGCGCGAAAAACATGAGCGACGGCTGGGAGACGAAGCGGCGGCGCGGGCCGGGGAACGATTGGGTGATCGTGAAGCTGGCGGCCGAGGGGTCGGTGCGGCGGATCGAAGTCGATACGAATCATTTCAAGGGGAACTATCCCGATACGTGCTCGATCGATGGAACGCGCGCGTTTGCCGACGACGAATGGTTTGAAGTTTTGCCGCGGACGAAACTGCAGGCGCACACGCGGCATCTATTCATCGATGAACTTGCGCAAAATGGTCCCGTCACTCACCTCAGGCTGAACGTTTTTCCCGATGGCGGCGTGAGCCGGCTGCGCGTATTCGGCGTGGCAACCGAGGAAGGACGCGGCGATGCGGTGGCGCGCTACGTCAATACGTTGATCGATGACGTTGCCAGCGTGCAGTTGCGCAACTGCTGCGGATCGAACGAGTGGGTGCGGCGGATGATCGCGGCGCGACCATTCGACTCGTGGAATGCGCTCGTTCATGAGGCGGAGGCGATCTGGCATTCGCTGAGCCCCGACGATTGGCGCGAAGCGTTCGCTGCGCATCCTCGGATTGGCGAATCGTCATCGTCAAAATGGGCGCGGCAGGAGCAGTCGGGAGCATCGTCGGCTTCCAGCGACATCCGCGACGCATTGGCCGAGGCGAATCGCGAGTACGAGGCGCGGTTCGGACACATCTACATCGTCTGCGCCACGGGCCGAACTGCGGACGAGATGCTGGCGATGGCGCGGCAGCGGCTGGAGAACACGCCGCAACACGAGCTGAAAGTGGCAGCCGAGGAGCAGATGAAGATCACGAAGTTGCGGCTGATGAAACTGGTGGGGTGATGGGGATCTCGACGCACGTTCTCGATACCGCTAAAGGGCAGCCGGCCGCCGGGATCGCGATCACGCTGGAAAACGATCGCGGCGTCATCGCTCGCGGAGTCACGAATGCCGACGGGCGGCTGAAGCTGATCGATGACGCGCCGGAAGCGGGGACGTATCGCATCACCTTCGACACCGGCGCGTACGATCCGAACGGATTTTTTCCGCGGGTGACGATCGAGTTCACGATTCGTGGCGGCGCGCAGCACTATCACGTGCCGCTGCTGCTGTCGCCGTTCGGGTATTCGACGTATCGAGGGAGCTGAAGCACAGACGCCTCTGGTGGTTCAATTTCCTCTTCGCCCCTTCATGATCTTGACGAAGCTGCGGCTGCGGAGTTCATCCAAAGTCAAGCCGGTGGCCAGCGCTTCCTCTTCCGTGATCGCGCCGCAGTTGAGGGCGCGCAGAAAATAGTTGAGCAGGCCCTGACCGGTGGCGGCATCGTCGAAGACGTCGCCGACGAGCGTGGCTTGTCCCGCTTTGGCGATGAAGTTGTTCAGACGGTCGGTGGCCGCGCGCAGGCCCTCGAGGAAGAACGAATAGACCGCGGCGTAACGCGTCGGCAGCTGCGCGGGATTCAAATCCCATCCCTGGTAGTAGGCGTTGATCAGCGAATGGCGGATGTGCTCGACGTGCAGCCGCCAGGCGCGATGGACGACCGTACGATTTTCGGCCGCCTGTTCCGCCGTGAGGTTTCCGCGATGCGGCGCGATCGGCATGATGTTCGTGGCGCCGTCGGACAGCCAGAGGCCGGTGCCGGCGTAGGCGACCTGCATCATGTGCCGGGCGAAATCGCAGGCGGGATGGTCCATGCGCTGATGCTCCGCGGTGATGTTGCAGCTGGCGGTGTAGTCGTACGTCCCAAAGTGCGCAGCCACGGCGCGTCCGCGGGCGGCATCCAGAAAGAGCGGCAGGTTGGAGACGCCGTTCTCGCTGAGGATGGCCTGCGTCGTCTCGATCATGAATTCGAAACGAAGGGTGTGTCTGGCCAGTCCTCGCTTCGATTCCATCGCGTCGAACAGATCGGCCAGCGCGGTGACCTGCTGCGGCAACTGGATCTTCGGCAGCGTGACGACAAAGTTCGGCGGCAGCGCGCCGGCTTCATCGAGCAGCGTGGAGATGAAGATGTCCAGCGTGCGCACGGAACGCGGCATCAGCTCCTGCGAGAACTGCTTGATGCGGATTCCGATGAACGGCGGCAGCGTGCCGTTCTTCATCCCTGCCGCCACTTCTTTCGCGGCGGCCTCGGCGTGCCCATCCTCTTCGGCGTCGGCGCGGTTGCCGTAGCCGTCTTCGAAATCGATGCGGAAGTCTTCCACCGGCTCGCGGCGCAGCTTCTCCACGACGCGGGAGTACACGATTTCCCAGAAGCGCGGATCGGCGCCGATGGCGCTCCCGAACGTTTCCGCGTTCGGTCCGAATTCGTCGAGAGAACGCAGGGCGAGCACGCCGAGCTTCTGCGTCGTATCGCTCTTAAAAAGATGCGCGCCGCCGTAAACGGTATGCACCGGCTGCCGCGCTCCCGACTCGCCGGGAAAGCGGGACATGAATTTCTCCAGCGCGGGATCGAGCGTCGTGGTCGCGGATTTGATGTCGGTATCGGAGAGAGTGCGGTTCAAGTGGACTCCTGAATGGGTTGCCGGGTTACCCGGTTGCCAGGTTGCCAATCCAAAAAAGTGCGGCAACCGGGCAACTTGGCAACCCGGCAACCCATTTCTACCTCGTCCGAATCACCTTCGCCACGCCCCATCCCACCAGCACCAGAACGGAGAGCACGAGCCAGTTGTACTGATTGCTGTAGGTGGCCACGGGGAAGTGATTGCTGATCATGATGAGGACGACCGGCAGGACGATGAAGGTGTTCTGTTTGGAGCGTTGTTTGGCGAGATCGGCCAGGCGCATGTCCGGCTCCGTGCCCGCTTTGACCGCGGCGATGAGTTGCCGCTGCGCGGGGAGGATGCGCACCCAGACGTTGAGAGCCATGAAGCTGCCGAGCATCGCGCCGATCTGCATGTACGCCGCGCGGGACGCGAAGAGATGGACGCAGCCGACGATCGCGCCGACGAGGAGGAGATACGAAATGATCGTTCCTGCGACTTCATTTCTCCGCAGCGGCGAGATCCAGAGAAAGTCGTAGATGAACCAGCCGACGGCGATGAGCGCCAGGCTCAGTCCCGCTGCCTGCCACGCGGTCATCTTCAAAACGTCTTCGTCGACCATGATGCGGCCGTCGTAGTAGACCAGCGAGAGCAGCACGAAGCCGGAGACCAGCGTGAAAAACGCCTCCCACTTGAACCAGTGCAGCGTCTGGTTCAGCAGCTCCGGCCGCTTCTGCTTGTCGACGATGTAGAAGCCGCCGCTGTGGACCATCCACACCTGTTTCTCGCCGTGAAACGCGTGGTCGAGCCAGGTGAAGAAGTAAGTCTGTCCGACCCACATGATCGCGGCGAACACATGGGTCCAGCGCACGGCGAGATTCAGCCACTCACGAACGACGTAACTCATCGAGCTCCTCGATTTGCGTTGAGGCGCGAATGTAGCAGAATCGCGCCCCATGCGAGAGATCGAACGCATTCTCGACCAGTTGAACCGCTCCTGGGGCGGACCGTCGTGGACCGGCGTGGACATCGGTCCGCTGCTCGAGGGCATCTCCGACGAGCAGGCCCGCGCCCGTCCGATCCCGAACGCGCATTCGATCATCGAGCTTGCCGCGCACATGAGCACGTGGATGGATGCGTCGGCGCATCGCCTAGCCGGCGACGAGCGCGAGCTGACGACGGAAGAGGACTGGCGCGACGTCACCGCGATGCCGTGGGCCGATGCGATCGAAGAGATGACGAACGCGATCAGCCGTCTCTCCGACGCGATCGCGCGGCTGACAGTCGACGACCTCGACAAAAAGGTTGCCGGACGCAAGTACACGGTCTACGTGATGCTGCACGGCGTGATTCAGCACAACCTGTATCACGCGGGTCAGATCGGGTTGCTGAAGAAATCGTTGTCATCCTGAGCCGTCGGCGAAGGATCTCAAGATGCGCGACTCCGGCTGGAACCCTTGGGTTTCAAAGCAGGACGCGCATCTTGAGATCCTTCGGCGAGCTCCGCCGCTGGCGCGGCTTCGCCAGCCTCAGGATGACAATCTGCGCCTCATCCGTAGGAAGCATCTCCGCCCTCCCTTCGTTCTACCTGCTACACAACAACCGATCACGCGAAACGGCAAACCTCCGGCGACGGAGGGGCGCAAAGCTACCGGCCTCATGCAGGCAGCGGAGCTTCCGAACGTGATCCCGCATGACGCGGGACGCTTCTCGTGATCCGAACGAAAGGAGCGTCTCATGCGTCATCGAATCGCTGCTGTCGTGTTTGCTGTTGCCGCCCTCGCCGCGCCTGCGTTCGCTTCGCCAAACGCGGATCTCCGTCCCGTTTCCCAACTCGCCGCGCAGGCCTTTCCCGTCCCGGTTCCGAAGTACCTTGCCGGCATCATCAACGACGCCGCGCGCCAGTACTCCGTCGATCCGAACCTCATCGCCGCCATGGCCTTCCGCGAGTCGGCCTTCAATCCGAATGCAGTCTCCAGCCGCGGCGCCCAAGGGCTCCTGCAGCTCATGCCGAAGACCGCCCGCGCCCTCGGCGTACACGATGCCTTCGATCCGCGTGACAACATCTTCGGCGGTACGCGCTATCTGAAAACGCTGCTCGACCGTTTCCACGGAAACGTCGACCTCACGCTCGCCGCGTACAACGCCGGGCCGGAGCTGGTGAGCAAAGTCGGACCGCGCCCGAACCAGGAAGCGATCGACTACGTTGCGGCGGTGAAGAGCTTCTATCAGGTGGCGCTGGCGGCGTTGTAAGCTCGTGCGTCATGAGTGACGCACAAGTCGATCTCCGCTATCCAGTCGGTAAGTTCAATAAGCCGGCGAATCTGCACACATCCGAGCAGCGCCGAGAATTCATCGATCAGATCGCGGCCACGCCCGCGCGCATGCGCGAGGCGGTGGCCGGTCTGAGCGAGGCGCAACTGGAGACGCCGTACCGTGACGGCGGCTGGACGGTGCGGCAGGTCGTTCATCACGTGCCCGACTCGCATATGAACGCCTACACGCGCGTGAAGCTCGCGCTCACCGAACACGAGCCGCCGGTCAAGCCGTACGACGAGGCTGCGTGGGCGACGCTGGCCGACGTACGCGAGACGCCGATCGAAACGTCGCTCGTGCTGCTGGAGATGCTGCACCAGCGCTTCGATACGATCCTGCGTTCGATGAGCGACGCCGATTTCTCGCGCACGCTGATGCATCCGGAGCACGGCGTCATCACGCTCGACTGGCTCATCGCCCTGTACGCATGGCACGGCCGCCATCACGCCGCGCACATCACGTCGCTGCGCACGCGCAACGGATGGTGACGTTTCGCACGCTGACCGACGCCGACTTCGAAGCCGTCGTCGTCTGCTTCAACGAAGCGTTCAGCGACTACGCCGTCTCGTTTTCGATGTCCGCACCGCAGTTGCGCGAAATCTGCGCCCGCCGCGGAGTCGTGTTCGATCTCTCCGTCGGCGCGTTCGATGGCGGCCGGCTCGCCGGCTTCACCTTGAACGGATTCGACGGCGAGACCGCATATGACAGCGGCACCGGCGTCGTACCGTCGCATCGTCGACAGGGCCTCGCTCGCGGAATGATGGAGTACGTCATGCCGCGGCTGCACGAGGCGGGCGCTCGCCGATACCTGCTCGAAGTCATCGAATCGAATACGCGCGCTGTCGCGCTCTACGAGTCGCTCGGCTTCTCGACGATCCGGCCGCTGACCTGCTGGAAGTACGAGGGCATCGGAACGAGCAACGCGGACATCCGTCCGATCGATGTCGATCAGATCGAGAACTTCCGCGACGTCGAACCGTCCTGGCAAAACTCCGACGCCGCCATCCGCCGCGCCCGCGACCCTCGCATCATCCTCGGCGCATTCGACAGCGACATTCTCACCGGCTACGCCGTCATCTTTCCCCGCACACACGATCTCGCGCAACTCGCCGTCCGCCGCACGCATCGCCGCCGCGGAACCGGCTCGGCGCTCCTCGCTCGTGCCGCCGCGGAAGCGGACGGGATGGTGCGCATCCTCAACATCGACGCGCGCGATGCCGGCATCGAAGCCTTCCTCCGCGCTCGCGGCGCGGAGCAGTTTGTGCGGCAGAAGGAGATGGAGCGGCCGTTAGGTGGTTGCTGAGTTGCTAAGTTGCTGGGTTGCTAGGTAGAACCCGGCAACCCGGCAACCCAGCAACCCAGCAACCCAGCAACCCAGCAACTGAAACTACTTCCCGTACATCCCCACCAGCTTCGCCTGCGCGACGACGTGTCCTTTGATCGCGTTCTCGAAATCGCCGCGGCCTTGTGAGGCGGTCAGGCTGAGCGTGTTGTCGAGCGCGTAGAGATCGAAGACGTAGTGATGGACGCCGCTGGGGGGACACGGGCTGCCGTACTTGCTCGTGCCGAAGCCGTTCAGACCCTGGATCACATCGGCGGGAACGTTGTCTTCTTTGATGCGCGTGATGTTCATGGGGATGTTCCAGATCAGCCAATGCGTGAACGTCCCGTTCGGAGCGTCAGGATCGGTGACTTCCAGCGCCAGGCTGTGTGCGGTCTGCGGCACGTTCGCGAAATCGAGCGGGGGATTCACGCTCGCGCCGTTGCAGGTGTACTTCGGCGGGATGTTGCCGCCGTTCGCGAAGGCGGGACTGGTGATCGTCATCGCGCCGGTGGCCGGCGGCGGCTCGGAAGGATTGCCGGCCGGCGGCACCTTGTCATTCGGATTCTTGCAGGAGAACGCGAAGAAGAGGATCAGGACCAGAGCGAAACGGGTGCGTGTCATCGGTCGCCTCCAAGCGGAAGCTACAATCGTTCCATGCCGACGTTTTTCGACGCGCTGAACGAGCTGATGGCGGCCGAAACGCCGCTCGTCGTCGTCACCGTCGTCGACACCATGGGCAGCGCGCCGCAGGACCGCGGGGCGAAGATGATCGTGACGGCCGAGGGGCTGCGGTTCGGAACGGTCGGCGGCGGAAAGGTGGAGACAAAAGCGATCGCCGAGGCGAAGGCGATGCTTGATGGCGAAACGGGAGAGACGACGAAGTTCGCGCAGTGGAACCTGAACAAAGACGTCGGCATGACCTGCGGCGGCATCGTCAAGCTCTACTTCGAATCGCACAACGTCGGGCGCTGGCAGATTGTCGTTTTCGGCGCTGGCCACGTCGCGAACGCCGTCGTCAACCTGCTCATCCACCTCGATTGCGCCGTCACCTGCATCGATCCACGCGAGGAGTGGCTGGCGAAGCTTCCGGAATCGCCGAAGCTGACGAAGGTGCTCACATCCGACATGCCGTCGATGGTCAGGACGCTGCCGGACGATGCGTTCGTCGTGCTGATGACGATGGGCCACACCACCGACAAACCGATCCTGATCGAGATCCTGCGCACGCGGAGGTTTCCGTACGTTGGCGTGATCGGCAGCGATGCGAAGGCGAACATCCTGCGGCGCGACATCGCCGAGGCCGGGCTGCCGGAGGAAGCGAAACGCGCGTTTTTTTGTCCTATCGGCCTTTCGGTCGGGACGAACCACCCTTACGAGATTGCGGTGAGCGTGGCCGCGCAGCTGCTCGAGGTGCGGGATGCGCGGCTTGCTTCACGCTCTGTTTCAGCAAATCAAGATTCATCGCCTCGGTGACCAGCGCGCGCATCGTCTCCGACGCGTTTTTCTTCGTCTTCAGCCACGCCAGCTGTTCGGGCGTGAGGAACACCGCCACCCGCTCCGTCTTCTTCTTTTTGTCTACGGCCATATGCCTCTCGCCAGCGCGACCGTGGCCACGCGTTTGATCGCCGTCACGAACGCCGCGGTGCGCAGGTCGACGCTCGCCGCGTGGCGGTCCTTGATCTCGAGCTGCGTTTGCAAAACCGCGTCCGTCGCGTTCTCCATCTTCGTGCGCAAATGCGCGTTGACCTGATCCTCGCTCCAATGCTCGTTCTCGATGTTCTGCACCCACTCGAAGTAGCTGACGGTCACGCCGCCGGAGTTGGTCAGGATGTCGGGCAGCACCGGGATGCCGCGCGCGAACAGCTCCCGATCCGCCGCTGGCGTCGTCGGCCCATTCGCAGCCTCGGCGATCAGCTTCGTCTTCACGCCGGAGACGTTGTCCGCGCGGATCTGATTCTCGAACGCGGCGGGGATGAGCACATCGCATTCGATGTGCAGCAACTCGTCATTCGTGATGTTCGTCGTCCCGCCGAGTCCGACGACGGAGCCGGACTGCTTCTTGTGCGCGATGGCGGTCTCCGGATCGATGCCGTCGGCCGACATGACGCCGCCGGTCGAGTCGCTGACGGCGATGATCGTTGCGCCGGCGTCGCGGAAGAGTTGTGCCGCGATCGCGCCGGCATTGCCGAAGCCCTGGATCACCACGCGCGCGCCCTGCAGCGAATCGAGTCCCGGCGCCGCGCCGGCCGCAATGGCGCGGTTGACGATGAAGAGACATCCGCGTGCCGTGGCTTCATTGCGGCCGAGCGAGCCGCCCATCCAGACCGGCTTTCCGGTCACCACCGGCAGGTTGTTCTTGCCGGAATGCATCATGTCGTACGTGTCGTAGATCCAGGCCATCGTCTCGGCCGTGGTGTTGACGTCGGGCGCCGGGATGTCGGTGTGCGGCCCGATGGTGTCGCCCAGCTCGACGACAAAGCGCCGCGTGATCTTGCGCAGCTCGTTCTTCGACAGCGCCTTCGGATCGCAGATGATCCCGCCCTTCGCGCCGCCGAACGGGATGTCGGCCACCGCGCACTTCCACGTCATCCACGACGCCAGCGCGCGAACCTCATCCGCGGAGACGTCAGGGTGATAGCGAATCCCCCCCTTCCCCGGCCCGCGCACGCGCGAATGCAGCGCGCGATAGCCGGTGTACGTCTTGACAGTGCCGTCGTCTTCCTCGATCGGAAATTCGACCGTCGTCAACCGGCTGGTGTGGCGCAGATACTCGCGCAATCCAGCAGGGATATCGACGTACTTTGCCGCCGTATCGAACTGCGCCTGAGCGATGGAGTAGGAGTTGAGATTCTCAGCACTCTCTACAGGGAGGGGAGTCGTTTCGCGCGCCGCTCGATCGCCCATACAGACGCTCCTGTTCGTTGAGGCTGGAAACGATAGCACGCTGTTTTCATTGAATCGTTTTCACGCGGAGTCGCGGAGAGGCGGAGTGCGCTTTTTCCGCGTCTCCGCGTGAACAAAACTTACGACATCCAGTTCACGCCGGCTTCCTTGTTCCACTTGGTCGTCATCTTCTTCGACTTCGTCCAGAACTCGATCGAGCCGCGGCCGGTGATGTCGCCGACACCGAATTTCGACTCGTTCCATCCGCCGAAGCTGAACGGCTCGCGCGGCACCGGGACGCCGACGTTTACGCCCACCATTCCCGCGCTGGCGTTCTCCATGACGTAGCGAGCAACTCCGCCGCTTTCGGTGAAGACGCTGGCCGCGTTGCCGTACGGCGATTTCTGCTGCACTCCCACCGCCTCGGCCACGTCCTTCGCGCGGATAATCACCATCACCGGACCGAAGACTTCCTCCTGCGCGATGCGCATATCCGGCGTCACGTTATCGATCAGCGTCGGGCCGACGTAGTAGCCGTTCTCTTTGCCTTTCACCTTGTAGCCGCGCCCGTCGACGAGGATCTTCGCCCCCATCCTCTCGGCCTCGGTGATGTAGCTCTCGATCCGCTCTTTGGCCGCGGCGGAAATGACCGGCCCGATGTGCGTGCCCGGCACCATCGACTTCATGATGTTCACCATCCGCTCGATGATGTGATCGCTCTTGCCCACCGCCATCATCACCGACGCCGCCATGCAGCGCTGGCCCGCGCAACCGGACATAGAGGCAACGACGTTCGACGACGTCATTTCCGGATCGGCGTCCGGCATCACGATGAGGTGATTTTTCGCGCCGCCGAGGGCCAGGACGCGTTTGAAGTTCGACGTGCCGCGGCGGTAGACGATCTTCGCAACCTTCGTCGATCCGACGAAGCTGATGCCTTCGATGCCGGGATGATCGCAGATCGCCTCGACCGTCTCCTGTCCGCCGTGAACGATGTTCAGAACTCCGTCAGGCAACCCCGCCTCGCGCAGCAGCTCGGCGATACGTCCCGACGACAGCGGCACCAGCTCGCTAGGCTTGAGGATCATGCAATTGCCAAGGGCGATGGCGTTAGGGATGGTCCAGTTAGGAACCATGTTCGGGAAGTTGAACGGCGTGATCGACGCCACGACGCCGACAGGGAAATGCTCCACGCGGCATTCGACGCCGCGCGAGACTTCCAGCACCTCACCGCCCGTGATCTGCGGCAGCGAACAGGCAAACTCGCAAAGCTCGGCCGACTTCAGAACCTCCGCCCGCGCCTCGCTGTCGATCTTCCCGTTCTCCTCGGTGACCAGCCGCGCCAGCTCATCGATGTTCTGTTCGAGCAGCGCCTTGTACCGATAAAACACCTGCGCCCTCTCCTTGATCGGCGTCCCCGCCCACCCCGGAAACGCCGCCTTCGCCGCCGCAACGGCGCGATCGACATCAGCAGCCGCTGACAACGGCACCCGCGAGATCACGCTCCCCTCGGCGGGATTGAAAACGTCGAGATAACGACCGGCGTCATGCTCGACGAACGTGCCGCCGATGTAGTTGCGAATGTCCGGGTAACGGGTGGTTTCGATTGCCGACATGAGGTGTCTCCTGGTGGGTGTTGCCGCGGGAACTTTAGCGATGCAAGGCGAAGAATCAAGTCGCGCCCTTCAGACATTCCGCACGGGTGAAAACTACCGGCTCAGCTTTTCACGCGCTTCATCACGCACGTGGCTTCGCCGTGGTCGTGGAAGGGCATGAAGAGGAGGGCCAGGCCGCGCTCGTCGAATTCCGAGGAGATCGTGAGCGTGTCGTGCTCGGGGGAGAGGCGGAGGGTGAGGGTGCGGGTGCGGGTGGAGGCGCCGGTCAGGATTGCCGCGCCGATCTTCTGCGGCGACCACGAAGTGGAGACGCTGTCGTCCGTCCAGGCGAGATCGTTTTCGAGAACGGCGTCGTGCGCCTTGCCGCCGTCGCCGGTGGCGTGGATCTCGATGCGGCAGCCCGGCTGCGTGATCGTCAGCGTCTCGACCTTGTTCAGCACCGCTCCTTCGCCGAAGACGAAGGCGGTCGAGCCGGTGCCCTGGCGCGTTGGCTGTCCGGACAATTGATAGGTGCCAGTAAGGTCGATGCAGGTCGGCACCGACGACCGCGACGCGCACGTGAGGGCGGCCGCAGCGAGGAGCGCCGTGATGATCCGCATTCCGGGCATCATACGCCGCCGCACTTGACCGCCCGCTGAGCGCCCCCCATCATTCGCGGCACATGTCAGTGATCGGCCGTTTGTTCGCCACCAAGTCTCTCGACGAGCTCGTTGCCGGAACGCAGGAAGAAGGCCATCAGCTCAAGAAGGTCCTCGGGCCGTGGAACCTGATCGCGCTCGGCGTCGGTGCGATCATCGGCGCCGGCATCTTCGCCACCATCGGCACCGCGGCGGCGGGCGACGCGCATCGCCCCGGCGCCGGACCGGCGCTGATGGTCTCCTTCATCCTTACCGCCGTCGTCTGCGGCTTCACCGCGCTCTGCTACGCCGAGTTCGCGTCGATGGTGCCGGTCTCCGGCTCCGCGTACACCTACTCGTACGCCACGCTCGGCGAGCTCGTGGCGTGGATCATCGGCTGGGATCTGATGATCGAGTACGCCATCGGCAACGTGGCCGTGGCCATCTCCTGGGCCAACTACATGAACACGCTGCTGGAGGGATTCGGCATCATCCTGCCCGGCTGGCTGACGGTCGACTACGGCACGGCGATGTCGAAGATGCCGCAGGTCGTGGCCGCCGCGCCGCACCTTTTCGGCGTTCCGATCATCTTCAACATCCTCGCGGTCGGCATCGTCACGCTGATCACGATCGTGCTGGTGTGGGGCATTCGCGAGTCGGCCAGCTTCAACTTCTGGATGGTGGCCATCAAGCTCGTGGTGCTGGCGTTCTTCGTTTTCGTCAGCTTCAAGTACGTGAAACCGGCGCACTGGCATCCGTTCGCGCCGAACGGCTTCTCCGGCATTGCCACCGGCGCGGCGATCGTCTTCTTCGCCTACATCGGCTTCGACGCTGTTTCGACGACGGCGGAGGAGGCGAAGAATCCGAAGCGCGACATGCCGATCGGCATCATCGGCTCGCTGATCATCTGCACGATCATCTACGCCATCATCGCCGCCGTCTTTACCGGCATGATTCCGTACGGCGATCTGGTGAAGAAGCTGTCCAGCGAGCAGGCCGAGCCGCTGACGCTGGCCATGAAGTACGTGACGATGCCCGGCTGGATGGTGGGCGTGGTCGCCTTCGGCTCGGTGGTCGCGCACACGGCCGTGCTACTCGTTTTCCAGCTCGGACAGCCGCGCATCTTCTTCGCCATGTCGCGCGACGGACTGCTCCCGCCGTTCTTCGCCCGCGTCCATCCCAAGTTCCGCACGCCGCACGTGGCCACGATCATCACCGGCATCTTCGTCGGCGTGGCGGCGCTCTTCTCGTCGCTCGACGCGATGGTCGACCTGACCAACATCGGAACGCTGTTCGCGTTTCTCCTGGTCTGCATCGGCATCATCATCCTGCGCGTGAAGGACCCGCACCGCGAGCGTTCCTTCCGCGTCCCCGGCGGCACATGGTTCCTCCCGGTGCTGGGCGGACTCTCCTGCCTCTTCCTAGCGAAGTACCTGCCGAAAGAGTCGTGGTACCGCTTCGGGATCTGGCTGCTCGTCGGAATGGTCGTCTACCTCTCGTACGGATATCGCCACAGCCGGCTGCGCCTCCGCGGTGCTCCGCCATCGGGTCCCGCGGGCGGAATGGTGACCCACGACTTCAACCCCGAGCAGCAATTGCCGGAGAAGGATGTGGAGTAGGCCGGCACGGCCGGCAGCGCTTGTTGCCCAAGGCTCGGCCACCATCCTCTCTCTTTCTGGTGCAGCCCTCGGCGCGCTGATCGTTTTCGCCATCGCCCCGTATTGCATCGGCTGGTTCTCCGTTCCGAGCGGCGGAATCGGCGCGGTGACGATCGCGAAGTATCCGAAGGGATTCGATTACTTCGTAGTCATCGCACTGACGGCAGCGAGCGCGATCGGCGCCTGGGCACTCGGCGCTCCGACAACCGACGCCCGACAACCGACGATCCGTCGAATCGCGACGCTCATCATGGCTGCCATCGTCTTCGTGACGATGTTCCTCATTCACGATCATCCGTACGCCTTCATGGATATGTTTCACGAAGGGGAGCATTTGTCGCCCGCGTCGGTGATGCTCGATGGCGGCCGTCCGTACAGCGACATCTTTTTCCTCCATGGTTTCGCCACGGACGGCGGACTGGATGCGCTGGTCCTTGGCGCCGAACCGTCGGTGAAAAAGACGCGGCGAATGCAAACGCTGCTCGATGCCGCAGCGCTGGCGCTGCTCGTTCCGATCGCCGCGGAGCTCACGGCGACGACGGGCGGACTCATCGCCGCGATGCTACTCGCGCTCTGCGCGATCGGAGCCGGCGAGGTGCCGGTCTTTCCCTACTTTCGCTGGCTGCCGCTGCTGATCGCCGTCTGGGCGCTGCTGCGGTATGCGCGGGAACGACGAACGTTTCTTCTCTACGTCGCGGCAATCGCTTCATCGCTTGGCATCCTCTGGAGCCTCGACGTCGGCGTCTGCGCCGTCGCGGCGACGGCAATCGTGATCCTGATCTTCACCAGAAGAGTGACGTTGATTGCGATTGCCGCAATCGCCGCACCGATCATCATCCTGCTGATCACCCGCGCCGATCTGCACCATTTCTTCCGCGACTCGTTCGTCATCATTCCGCGATCGATCGATGCGATCTGGTCGCTGCCGGCGAAGCCGCTTCCGTCGCTATCGCTGCTCGTGCATCCGATCGCCCTGTGGGACTGGCTGGCGTCCGAATCGGCACGCTACTACCTGCCGCCGGTCTTCTTCGGATTCCTGCTCGCACTCGCGGTCCGCAAGCGCGACATGCGCATCGCGATCATCGCGATCTTCTCGATCATTCTCTTTCGCACCGCCGCCGGCCGTTGCAGTTGGAGCCACACCCGTTTCGCCCTTCCGTTCCTTGGCATCGCGATCGTGGCATTCATCTTCGAACCGATCCTGCGGCGTGCGCTGAACGCGTGGCGAGTGCTTGCAATCGTCATCGCCGCAATCCTCGGCTTCCGCTATTTCGAGATCGCCGACAACGTCACCCTCGGCACGAAGCTACTGGCCGGCTGGCCCGCGCGGCAGCGGCACGAAGGACTCGTCCCGTATCCGACGGCCCGCGGCCGCGGCATCTACACCTATCCCGAGAACGCCGCCGATCTCGCCGCGCTAAACGATTTCGCGCATCGCATCGGACCTGGCCCGATCTTCGACCTCTCCGGCGAACGCGCCCTCTACTACCTCCTCGACCGCCGCCCCGCCACGCGCTGCCCCGACCTCGCCATGCTCTCCAATCCCGAGCTAGGTGCCGAGGCGCTGCGTGAACTGAACGCCCATCCGCCGGTCCTCGTAATTCTCGAAGGCACGAAAATCCTCGGCTCCCTCGACGGCATCGCCGGCCGCGACCGCATTCCGCCGATAGCGGCGTGGATCGATGCGCACTATCCAGTTCGGGTGAGTGCGGGGCGGTTTGTGGTGGGACTCAAGAAGTAGTCACGAACTCTTAGAGATCGTCGGGTGTGAGCCCGGTGCGCTTCGCGATGCGAGCCAGCATTCGAGGACCGACCTCCTCACCTTCGTGAAAGGCGTAAACGAAATCCGCCCAGCCGGGCCGCTGAAGAACTCGATGAGAAGTGCCGGACTGTCGTTTGATCGACCAACCGATCCGCAGCAGTGCGGCGAGAACGCGACTGGATCGTGAAGCGGGCCAGTTCATTCATGCATAGCGAAGACACCCTGAATCTCAGGGATTTCTTCACCATGTTCGAGCCGGTCGGCGAGGACCCGAAACGCCAGCGCTTTTGCTTTCGCTACGGATTCGCCGACTGTTGCGCCATAGGCAAGGACGCCAGGCAACTCCGGGATTTCGGTGATCCAGCGGCCATCGACTTCCTGTTCGATTTCCACGGTGAAGTCGCTCATCCGGCGAATCGTAGCGCAATAGCGCCGGGACGGAGTCTGTCCGCTTCCGAACACCTCCGCCTGAAAGCGAACGCGAAAACGCGCCGTACTGCCACCTAACTCCTTTGTTTTCAACAAACGAAGCATGGCACCGCGCTTGGTTATGTAGCGGTCCAGACATGGATCGGGAAATCGCACAGGCAGTTCGGACGAAACGGGTTGCGCGGCGGGTAATCATCGCCGTCGTTGCGCTGGCGGCGCTTATTTTTTGCGTGGCGGCGACGGTGAGCTGGCTGCGTCCTTCGGTGCGGCGATCGGAAGTGCAGATTGCTCGCGTCGAGCGCGGCGTCGTCGATGCGACGATCCAGGCCACCGGCACCGTCGTCCCCGAGGTGGAGACGGTGATCTCCAGTCCGGTCGAAGCGCGGGCGTTGCGCATTCAGCATCGCGCGGGCGATCAACTTCACGCAGGCGACGCGATCCTCACGCTTGACACCTCGGCGACGAAGCTCGATCTCGACAAGTTGAACGATGCGGTGGCGCAGAAGGAGAGCGCGCTGGCGCAGGCGCGATTGAAAGCTGAGGAAGAGATCGCGGCCTCGGGCGCTGCGCTGGAGCAGAAGCAACTCGACTCCGACATTCTCAAGCTCAAGGCCGCACAGAACACGAGGATGCATGCTGAGGGGCTGGTTTCGGCGCAGGACGAGCTCGTGGCGGTGACGGCGAAGAAGAAGAGCGACATCGAGATTGCGCAGCTTCGCGATGCCATGGTGCGCACGAAACGGACGGCCGAGGCGCAGATCGCGGCGGCGCAACTCGATCTGCGGACGGCACAGAAGGAGCGCGATCAGTCGGAGCGGCAACTCAATCTGGCGATGGCGCGAACCGATCAGGACGGCGTGCTGACCTGGGTGCTGCCGGAAGTCGGAGCGACTGTCCGCAAAGGCGACGTGATCGCACGCGTGGCGGATCTTTCCGCGTATCGCGTGGTGGCCACGATCTCGGACGTGCACGCGTCGAAGCTCGCCGCGGGAATGCGCGCGCATGTGAAGCTCGACGAAACGACCACGATCGACGGCACGATCTCCAGCATCGATCCGCGCATCGAGAACGGCATCGCGAAGTTCTACGTCACGCTCGATCAGCGCGCGCACCCCGGCCTTCGCAACAACCTTCGCGTCGACGTCCTCCCCATCCTCGGCAGTCACGGCAACGTCCTGCGCGTTCGCCGCGGCGCGCTGGGGCAGGGCGAACACGAGGAGGTCTTCGTCGTGCGCGGCGGCATGCTCGTGCGCACTCCGGTGCGCTGGGGGCTCGCCGGCGATGAACTGATTCAACCGATCGACGGCCTCCGCGAAGGCGATGAGGTCGTGATCTCGAACATGAACGAGTACCAGGGATTGAAGGAATTGAGACTGAAATGAAGGTTGCCAGGTTGCCAGGTTGCCGGGTTGCCCAAACCAGTTTTGGCAACCCGGCAACTTGGCAACCCGGCAACCCGGCAACCCGGCAACCCGGCAACCCAACAAAGGAGCAACAGATGATCACTCTTACCAACATCGACAAGGTTTACCGCACGGAGCGCGTCGAGACGCTTGCGTTGCAGAACATCAACCTCGACATCGCGGACGGCGAGTTCGTTTCGATCATGGGGCCGTCGGGCTGCGGGAAGTCGACGCTGCTGAACCTGATCGGGCTGCTCGACAAGCCGACGAAAGGGAAGCTGCTGCTCGATGGGATGCACATCAACGGCGCGGGTGACCGGTCGCTGGCGAAGCTGCGCAACGAGAAGCTCGGCTTCGTCTTTCAGAGCTTCCATCTCGTGCCCGATCTGACGGTGCTGGACAACGTTGAGATCCCGCTCCTGTATCGGAAGATCGCGGCGGGCGAGCGGAAGAAGCTGGCGCTGGCGGCGCTCGACCGCGTCGGCCTCTCGTCGCGCGTCCATCACTTTCCGACGCAGCTCTCCGGCGGACAGCAGCAGCGCGTTGCGATCGCCCGCGCCATCGTCGGAAAGCCGCGCATCGTCCTCGCCGACGAGCCGACCGGCAATCTCGACTCCGCGATGGGCGACGAGATCATGGGCATCCTCCAGGAATTGAATGAGAAAGACGGAACGACCGTGGTGATGGTCACGCACGACGACCGTTTCGCGCAGCAGACCGGACGCACGATACGTCTCTTCGACGGACGGCAGGTGGCCTGACGCGCAAGCGTCACGCAAGAGGAAACGACCATGAACATCGCCAACCTCAAACTCGCAGTGCGCGTGCTCGCGCGGCGGAAAGTCTTTACCGCCATCTCGCTGGTCGGCATCACGCTCACGCTGGTAGTGCTGATGGTGGCCACGGCCATCCTCGACAACATCTTCGCCGCCGGCAAGCCGGAATCGAACCTCGATCGCATGCTCTTCGTGACCGTCGTCGGGCGTTACAGCAAGGACATGAGCCAGACCAGCCAGCCCGGCTACGGATTTCTGCAGAAGACCATCCGCGACCTGCCGGGCGCGGAGCGTTTCGCGTACTTCACGCAGTTGCAGACGGGGGTCATCTACTCCGGCACACAACGGATCGAGACGCAGATGAAGCGCGTCATGCCGTCGTACTGGCAAATCCTCGATTTCAACTTCATCGAAGGAGCGCCGTTCACGGCCGCGGACGATGCCGCCGACCGGCCGGTCGCCGTGATCAGCGACGCGCTTCGGGACAAGGTCCTCGGTCCAGGCCCCGCGGTCGGGCGCATCATCAACCTCGGCGGGCAGAAGTATCGGATCGCCGGCGTCGTCTCGCGCGTCCCCATCACGCGCATCTCCGCGTATGCCGAGGTGTGGGTGCCGATCGGTGCGGTCACGGCGGAACTGCAGCGCGCCACGATCGGCGACTACAACGGAATCGTGCTCGCGCGCAGCCGCGACGATTTCCCGGCGCTGAAGCGGGAGTTCAACACCCGCGTGGCGAACTACAAGACCGCGGACAATCGGCCTGGCACGGAGACGCGATCCGGCCTCGACACCGCTTTTGAGGCGATCGCTCGTCCGATGTTCAACAACCCGTCGAATATGGACGCTGCGCTGGTACTGCGGACGATCTTCGTGGTCCTCGCGCTGATCTTCATGACGCTGCCGGCGCTGAACCTGGTCACGCTTAACCTCAGCCGGATTCTCGAACGGGCTCCGGAAATCGGCGTACGCAAAGCGTTCGGTGCGCCGAAGCGCACGCTCATCGCGCAGTTCGTGACGGAGAACGTAATCCTCACGCTTCTCGGCGGAGCGCTTGGATTCATCTTCACGATCATCGCCCTGACGGCGCTCAATCACACCTCGTTCATCCCCGAAGCGCAGTTCAACGTGAATGCGCGCGTCTTCGGGTACGGGATGCTCATCGCCATTTTCTTCGGCGTCTTCTCCGGCTTCTATCCGGCCTGGAAAATGGCCCGGCTCAATCCTGTCAACGCTCTGCGCGGAGGTGCGCTGTGATTCGTCACCTGCTCAAGCTCGTATGGCGCCGCAAGCGCGCCAACTCGCTGCTGATCGTCGAGATCTTCTTCTCGTTCCTCGTTTTCTTCGCCGTCGTGACGTTCGGAACCTCGGCGATCCTGCGTTACAACAAGCCGCTGAATTTCGACTGGCACGACGTGCTCGTGCTGCGCGTGGCCATTCCGTCGGAACGCGGTCTGCCGCCGGCGGAACGCCATGGCGACAACGCCGCCGACCTGGCCGCCCTCGACCGCCTCATGAAGGAGATCGCCGCCATGCCGCAGGTCGTCGCCATCGGCGGCTCGCACACGCCGCCGTATTCGCTCTCGACGATGGAAGGCGTATGGCACGTGCACGGGAAACGCGTGCGGATGACGATGGACAACGTCACCGACGGCTATCCGAAGGCGATGAACATCCCCATTCTGCGCGGGCGCTGGTTCAAACCGGAGGATGACGCGCTGGGCTACACGCCCGTGGTCATCGACAGCGATCTCGCCAACGCGCTCTTCGGCGACGAAGATCCTCTCGGCAAGAAATTCGACGAAGAAGGGGAGCACGAGCAGCGCGTGATCGGAGTCATGCCTCCGTTCCGCAAGAATGGCGAGTTCACCAGCGACAAGATCAACATGGTCTTCCGCCGCCTATCGCTCGCGGAGAAGGAGGCCAGAGTGCCGGAGAGCGTGATCATTCGCGTTCGTCCCGGAACGCCGGCCTCATTCGAAGAAGCGATCAGCCGCCGCACGCACGAGATTTTTCCGCAGTATGAGCAGCGTGTGCGGCGGATGGAGGCGATGCGTACGTTTGCACTGCGGATCTACCTGACTCCGGTCGCGGTGGGAAGCGTGATCGCCGCGTTCCTGATCACCATGGTCGCTCTGGGACTTTCCGGCGTGCTGTGGCAGAACGTCACGCGACGCACGCGCGAGATCGGATTGCGGCGCGCGCTCGGCGCGACCGGCAACGAAGTGAATCGCCAGATCCTGCTCGAAGTCGCGCTGCTGGCGACGCTGGCGCTCATCATTGGCGTGATCGTCGTGGCTCAACTGCCGCTCCTCGGCATCTTCACTCTGGTCAGTCCCACATCGTTCACGATCGGTCTGGCCGGCGCGCTTGCGACGATCTACGGCCTCACGCTACTGTGCGGCCTGTATCCGAGCTGGCTCGCCGGACGCGTCCAACCCGCCCAGGCGCTGCATTACGAATGATTCTCATCGTCGACGACGACCCTTCGATCACTGCTTCGCTGGCGCTCCTGCTGAAGCAGCACGGTCATCGATCGGCGTCCGCGCATTCGGTCGAAGAGGCGCTCGGGGCCATCCGCTCCGAGCGCCCGTCGCTCGTCATTCAGGACATGAATTTCTCGCGCCGGACCACGGGCGAAGAAGGGTTGGCGCTGTTGACGGCGATCCGCGCCGAACATCCGGACATGCCGGTGATCCTGATGACGGCGTGGGGATCGATCGGGCTGGCCGTCGAAGGGATGAAGCGCGGCGCCGCGGATTTCATCATCAAGCCGTGGTCGAACACGCTGCTCGTGCAGAGTGTCGAGACGGCGCTGAAGCTCGCCGAAACGCGTGATGCGGCCGCCGCGGCGCCGAGCCGTGCGGAGCTGGACGCGAAATTCGATTTCGGAAAAATCATCGGTAGCGACCCGAAGATGCTTCGCGTCCTCGAGCTGATCGGCCGCGTCGCTCCTACCGAGGCCTCGGTGCTGATCATGGGCGAAAGCGGGACCGGCAAAGAATTGGTGGCGGAGGCGATCCACGCCAACAGCCGCCGCCGTGGCCGCCCATTCGTGAAAGTAAACCTCGGCGGCATCTCGTCGACGCTGTTCGAGAGCGAGATGTTCGGCCACGTACGCGGCGCGTTCACCGATGCGCGCCAGGATCGCAAGGGCCGCTTCGAAGTCGCCGACGGCGGAACGATTTTTCTCGACGAGATCGGCGAAGTCGATCAGGCCTCGCAGGTGAAACTGCTGCGCGTTCTTCAGGACCGTACGTATGAAGTCCTCGGCTCCAGCCGCTCGCGCACGGTCGACGTCCGCGTGGTCTCGGCTACGAATCGTCCTCTGCACGAACTGGTCGGACGCGGCGAGTTTCGCGAGGACCTGCTCTACCGCCTCAACCTGATCACGATCCAGCTCCCGCCGTTGCGCGAACGCCGCGCCGACATCCCGCGCCTGGCATCGCACTTCCTCAAGTTGGCCGCGGAGATCTACGTCCGCGACGTCGACGTCATCGCGCCGCGCGCGATGGAGTGGCTGAAGACGCAGAACTGGCCGGGCAACATCCGCCAGCTCAAACAAACGATCGAGCGCGCCGTCGTCATGGGCGATTCGAACGAGCTGACGCTTGACGATTTCATCGCCGTCCGCGATCTCGAATCACGCGAGCGCCGCGACGCCTCGCTCCCCGACGCCGGCACGATGACGCTCGACGAAATCGAGCGCGGCATGATCGTAAAGTGCCTGCAGCACTACGACGGCAACCTCTCCCGCGTCGCCGAGGCGCTGGGATTGAGCAGAGCGGCGCTGTATCGGAGGCTGGAGAAGTATGGGATCGATGGGTGAGGTGATTGTCATCCTGAGCCGCCGGAGCCTGAGCCGCGAAGCGGCGAGCGGCGCAGGACGGCGAAGGATCTCAAGATGCGCGGCATTTGCTGAAACCGGGTTTCAGCAGAATTCGCGCATCTTGAGATCCTTCGGCGCGCTTCGCCAGCCTCAGGATGACAAATCGTCCCTCGCAACCGCATCATGACCCTCCGCACCAAACTGCTGCTCTGGTTCATCGTGCTGCATCTCGTGTTTGCGGGTTTGTCGGTCGTGGTGCTGATGGAGCATCAGGAGTGGCTGTTCGCGGTGGAGGTGGCGTTCGTCGTCTCGATCCTCATCAGCTATCGCATGGTCAACGCGCTGTTCGTGCCGATGGAGTTGATTCGAACCGGCGCGGAGCTGATCAGCGAACGCGATTTCACGTCGCGATTTGTGCCGGTCGGGCAGCCGGAGATGGATCGGCTGATCGAGATTTACAACGCGATGATCGACCGGCTGCGCGACGAGCGGCTGGCAGCGGAGGAGCAGCAGCAGTTGCTGCAGAAGATCGTCGAGGCGTCGCCGTCTGGAATCGTAATCTGCGATTTCGATGGGCGCGTGCAGCAGGCCAATCCCGCCGCGCAGCGGTTGTTGAATGAGCCGGCGGTGTCCGATGCATTGCCATCGCTGGCGCCCGGCGAATCGAAACTCGTCACGCTGGCGGGCGCGCGCAAACTGAAAATCTGGAACGCCGAGTTTCGCGATCGCGGATTCGCCAAGACGTTCTATCTCCTCGAAGAGATGACCGAGGAGCTTCGGCTGACGGAGAAGAGCGCGTACGAAAAACTGATCCGGATGATGTCGCACGAGGTCAACAACTCCGTCGGCGCGGTGCGGTCGCTGCTGGAGTCGGTGCTGCGGTACGCGGAACAGATCGGGCCAGACGATCGCGCCGATTTCACGAATGCGCTGACGATCGCCGCCGCGCGCATCGAGTCGCTGAATCGATTCATGAGCGGCTTCGCGGACGTCGTCCGCCTTCCGGCGCCGCATCCGCGCGATGTCGATCTCACCGCCATCATCAATGACATCTCGACGCTGCTGCGTCCCGAGCTCGATCAGCGGCGCATCGCGCTTCGCGTCGACATTGCGAACGCCACCGTCATCCGCGTCGATCAGAGCCAGTTCGAGCAGGTCATCATCAACGTCATCCGCAACGCGATGGAATCGATCGGCGAGGATGGCGAGATCGCCGTCGCCTGGCGCGACGGCGTTCTATCCGTCGCCGACACCGGCCACGGCATCGATCCCACCGCCCGCGACGAGATCTTCACGCCCTTCTTCACCACCAAGCGCGAAGGCCGCGGCCTCGGCCTGACCATCGTGTCGGAGATTCTGACCAACCACCGCCTGCTGTTCACGCTGCAGAACCGGGAGGGCGGCGGCGCGGAGTTTCGGGTGACGCTTACTTGAAGTCCGCCATACGGAACGTGCTGTCCGAGGTCTTGTTGTCGATGACCGAGCTGTAGACGAATGCGCGGTCGCCGACGTTGTTGATGTCGATCAGAATCCATCCGCCCAGCGGCACCGATGCCGCGCCGGTGAACGTGGCCACCGGTTGCTGGTCAAAAATATTCGGTCCGTAGGTCACGGTCCGGGTGGCACGGACGTGGCCGGATGCATCAATCGTCGTGACGCCGATGCTCGCGCCGGCATCGAGCGTTCGCACGCCGATGTTCATGCGGAAATTCGTCAGGTCCGGAGGGATTACCAGGACGGCGCGGCTGAAGTAATCGATCGCATCGTTCGGTGAGACGCCCTCTTCAGAAAATCCCGAGGTCCCGGCGCTGCCGCCATCGCTGAAAACACGCGCGGTCACGATCGGTAACGAGCCGCCGTTCGTCACGACGTCGAGCGAGCCGAGGCCGCTCGTGCCTATCGATGTGATGACGTCCGGATACGCGACGGCCTGCCCGGCGCCCAGCGTGAATGCGAGCGACGGGTCGCTTGCGGACGCCGATTGAAGCTGTTTGTGAAAAATGAGTTTGCCGGTGATCGGCGTCGACGTCGGATTCACCATCTGCAGCGCGGTGCGGAAAAACGAGGTTGCCCCAGGCAGAGCCCCCGCGGCCGGGATGATCCGCACCAGCACGGGATCGCTGTTGTAGGCGACAGCGCTGATGGCGAAGCCGCTCGAGTAGACCGTCGATGATCCGATCGTGCCGCCGCTCACGCTCATGTCATTGTTTGTGATCATGTTGAAGCCGGTGCTGTTGCTGGCGAACGGCTGCGTCAGGACGGTGCCGCAGGCGCCCAGCGGCTGCAATTGCACCACGCCGATCAGATCTCCCACGGCGACGTTGACGGGAGGACTCAGCGTCACGATATTGCGTTCGGCGGTTGCGTTGAACGGTCCGCGCGTGGCCACGACCGTGAATCCGGCCAGCGATCCGAAGTTGTTGCGGAGAAACACGATCCTGAAAGCATTCGAACAGGCAGCGCTCCAGCCCACGTTCGCCTTGTTCACCGTGCCAGCCGCCGTCGCGCCGTTGGAGAGGTTCACGTACGTGACCGGCCCACCGGTCGTGATCGTCGACGTTCCGCCGGCAGCTACGATCTGCGTACCGACGGTGAGCGGCTGTGCTGCGAGTGAGACGGCAAAAAGAACGGCGACGACGGCGAACGTTGTGCGCATGGATGGGCTCCTTTGAATTCTGATCAGAATACGCGTTTACCGCATCGCCTCCAGCGCGGCGGCATCCTCGCGAAGCGCCGGCGCAAGCCACGTGTACGGCCCTGCTGCCGTCAGTCCGGCTTTCTCGAACAGCTTGCGGTACCAGGTGGCGGGACGGCGAATCATCCCGTTCAGATCGCCGATGATGTCGTCGTCCGCCGTGAGCACTTCTAGAAACAGGACGCCGCCCGCGAGGCGGACGAGCTCCGGCAGGCCGGCGCGGATGTCGTCATCATTGATGTAGTGCAGCGCGTCGGAGCAGACGACGAGATCGAACGGCCCGCGCAGACGCAGCGACGGCACCTCGGCGAACGACGCCTTGCGGAGGTTGCGCGATTCGCCGAAACGATCGACCGCGTAGTCGCTCGGATCGAGCCCGAGGTATTTCGCGGTGGGGCGCAGAGCCTTGATGTGCGGCTGCCACGCGCCCTCGCCGCAAGCGACGTCGAGGACGGATCGAAGCCGGCGGCGTAGGAAGTATTCGCATTCGGCAACCGCCAGCGAAACCTTGCGCTGAACGTCATCTTTCGTGCTGACGCGGTTCCGGCCGCGGTACCAATGGTCAAAGTACGCGCGGTCATAACGCTTCTCAGTCATGGAGCGCGATTATGGAACATCGTAAAGAGGAGCGCTGGCGTCACGCCGGCTGGCCCGGCGGCGTCCCGCCGCCGAATGGGAGGGTCTGGCAATTCGGCGGCGAGGACGCCGCCGAGCCAGCCGGCGAGGACGCCAGCGCTCCGGCTTCGTCACCGAAAACCGTGATGCTGGCGATTTGATGCGATCCCAAGTATGTTTACGCTCCGCGCCCATGAGTGACAGCCAGCGCATCCTCGACTCCGTCCGCCGCCTCGTCCGTCTGCTACGCGTCTGCGATCGCCAGGCGCAGACAGAGCTCGGCGTTTCCGGTGCACAACTTTTTGTGCTCACCGAACTGGGAAAAACGCCCGCGTTGTCGCTGAACGAGCTCGCCGCACGCACCCTGACTGACCAGAGCTCCGTCTCCGTCGTCGTCACGCGGCTCGTCGAGGCCGGCTTCGTCACGCGCGATCGGGACGAGCGCGATGCGCGGCGCCTCGTTCTCCATCTCACCCGCTCCGGCCGCGCGTTGCTGCAGAAGGCGCCTCCGGTCGCACAGGAACGGCTCCTCGCGGTTTTCGACGGCTTGCCCGCCGGCGAGAGAAAGCATTTCGCCGACACATTCGAAGAGATCGTGAACAGCATCGATGCCGAGGAGGGACCGGCGCCAATGCTGTTCGAAGATGATCCGGCGCGCAGCCGGCATCAATTGGAGGCGGTACCCAAAACGGATGCGGCAGCGAAGTGATCTAAGCCTGGAGGGGGCGGCGACGACGGAAGGGATTCCGGTCGCGCCGGACATCACTGAACCGCGCGTCCCGATCGAACGCGCCTTCATCGACAAACGCGTCGTCCTGCTCTGTGTCTGGTCGATCGTTCTCGCCGTCGCCACCGGCTTCATCGCGCAAGGGCTGGTCGCGCTCATCGGCATCGTCACCAACATCGCCTTCTACGGCCGCTTCTCCACCCGGTTCGTCTCCCCCGCCGGCAACCACCTCGGATGGCTCGTCCTGTTTGTTCCCGCGATCGGCGGTCTGATCGTCGGCATCATGGCGCGCTACGGATCGAAAGCGATTCGCGGCCATGGGATCCCCGAGGCGATGGAACAGGTGCTGTTGAATGAGAGCCGGATCCCGGCGCGGATCACGTTTCTCAAGCCGGTTAGCGCCGCGATCTCCATCGGCACCGGCGGACCATTCGGCGCGGAGGGACCGATCATCGCCACGGGCGGCGCGCTGGGATCGCTGATCGGACAGATCCTGAAGACCACCGCAGACGAACGGAAGATCCTTCTCGCTGCCGGCGCCGCGGCCGGCATGGCGGCGACCTTCGGCAGTCCCGTTTCCGCGGTACTGCTCGCGGTGGAGTTGCTGCTGTTCGAATTTCGCCCGCGATCGATCGTGCCGGTCGCATTGGCCAGCGCGGCAGCGACGGGCATCCGCATGCTTTACGTCGGCACCGAGCCGATTTTCGCCATGCCGCTTCTGGCGAGGCCGAGCGGCGAAGCGCTGACCGCGTACGCGATCATCGGCGCGCTCGTCGGATGGCTGGCCGTTTACGTCACCCGCGCCGTCTACTGGGTCGAAGATCTGTTCGAGAAGCTGCCCATCCACTGGATGTGGTGGCCGGCTCTCGGCGGACTCGCGGTCGGCCTGGTCGGATACTTCGCGCCGCACACACTCGGCGTCGGCTACGACAACATCGAAGGGATGGTGGCCGGGCGCATCGCGGGACAGGCCGTGCTCTTCCTCTGCATCATGAAGTTCATCTCCTGGTCGATTTCCCTCGGCAGCGGAACCTCGGGCGGGACGCTCGCGCCGCTCTTCACCATCGGCGGCGGCGCCGGCGTGGCGCTCGGCGAACTGGCCAACATGCAGTTCCCCCGCTTCGGCATCGATCCGCGCATCTGCGCGCTGGTCGGAATGGCGGCGATGTTCGCCGGCGCATCGCGCGCTCTCCTGGCATCGGTCGTCTTCGCGTTCGAAACGACGCTTCAGCCGATGGGACTCCTGCCGCTCCTCTCCGGCTGCACGGCCGGATTCCTCGTCTCGTCGCTGCTGATGCGCAACACGATCATGACCGAGAAGCTGGCGCGCCGCGGCGTGCGCGTGCCGATGGAGTACGGCGCCGACTATCTCGACCGCATCGCCGTCACCGATGCCTGTTCGCGAAACGTCGTGACGCTGCGCGAGGATCAACGCATCAGCGAAGTGCACGCGCTCGTGCCGACGCATCAGGGCTTTCCCGTCGTCGACCGCGACGGCCGTCTCCTCGGCGTGGTGACGCGACGTGATTTCATCGATCGCGAGCCGTTCACGCGCGTCGGCGATCTGATCCGCCGTCCGCCCGCCGTCGTCTTTCCCGACATGTCGCTGCGCGATGCCGCCGATCACATGGTGCGCGAGGAAGTCGGACGGCTGCCGGTCGTCGAGCGCGGCAATCCCTCGCGCGTCGTCGGCATCCTCACGCGCAGCGACCTGCTCAGCGCCCACGCGCAACGCTTGGATGAAGAGCGGCGCTGACGTACTCTTCTGTTCATGACGAGACAGGAGCTTCTGGCGAACATCCCGCTGTTCGAATCGCTGACACAGGAAGATCTGAACGGACTGACCGTTCGCCTCGAGGAGCAGGACTACGCGCCCGGCGAATGCATCTTCAATCAGGGCGATGAAGGGTCGTCGCTCTTCATCATCGAAGACGGGGCGGTAGACATCTGCTACGGCGAGGGAGCGGGCAACATCACGCTGGCCACGCTTTTCAACGGACAGTATTTCGGCGAGCTGTCGCTGTTCGACGGCGCGCCGCGGTCGGCCACGGCCACGGCGGTGAAGCCGACGCACGTGATCCGTCTCGACCGCGACGATCTCGTCGACTTCGTGCACAAGAATCCCGCCGCGGCGCTGCGCATCATCGAGGAGATGGGCGACCGGCTGCGCCAGACGAACGAGCTGATGTCGCGTCAGGTCTCGCGCAACGTTTTGCAGGAGCAGGAAGAGTCGCTGACGTTCGGCCAGCGCATCGCCGACCGCGTGGCGGCCTTCGGCGGCTCGTGGCCGTTCATCATTCTCTTTTCGGTCATCATGACCGTCTGGATGACCACCAACGTCCTGCGCGTGATGAACTTCGATCCGTATCCGTTCATCCTGCTGAACCTCGCCCTTTCGTCCGTGGCCGCGCTCCAGGCGCCGATCATCATGATGAGTCAGAACCGCCAGTCGGCGAAGGACAAGCTGCTGGCCGAGAACGACTATCAGGTCAACCTAAAGGCGGAGATGGAAATCGCGGCGTTGCTGCGCGGCCAGTCGGAACTGCTGGCGCGCCTGGCGGTGGTGGAGCGGGTCATCGGACGCGGCAGCTCAAGTCATCAACCGAGCTAGGCTCTCGTAGCGGCCGTGCGCGAGTGGCGTATCCACTCGTCCGTCCCGCCCTGCACGTTGATGATGTTCGTGAATCCTGCGCGTGCGAGCAGGCTGGACGCGATGGATGACCGATAACCGCCGGCGCAGATGACGGCCAGCGGCGCATCGCGATCGATTTCGTCGAGTCGCTGCTGGAGTTCGTCGAGCGGGATGTTCTGCGCGCCGGTGACGTGTCCTTCCCAGAACTCCGCGGTGCGGCGCACGTCGAGCACGGCGACGTCTTCGAGATCGCGCGTGGTGGTTTGCGGAAGCGATGTGGTGGCGAAACCGTCGAGCGAGGTGATGACGCCGGATGCGTTTTCGATCCCGACGCGCGCCAGCCGCATCACCGCCTGCGATGCCGACGCGTCGTCGTCCGCGACGATGACGATCGGCGAATCGAGAGGCAGCAGCGTGCCGCACCACGAGGCGAAGTTGCCGTCCAATCCGATATTCACCGAACCGGCGATGTGACGCGCGGCGAATGCGGCCGCGTCGCGAACGTCGAGAATCAACGCATCCGGATCGATCGATGCGATCGTGGGCGCCGCGAGATCGCTCAACGCACGCGGCCCGATCCGGTTCAACTCCGCATCGTGCGGGAAGTAGCGCGGCGCCGCGGCCAGCCCGGAGGTCAGCATCTCCACGAACTGGTGACGCGGCATCGGCTGCAGCGCCCAATTCGTTTTCCGCTGCACGCCGATGGTCGACGAACGGTCGCGGGAGATGTTCCGTCCGCATGCCGATCCGGCGCCGTGCGCGGGCCACACTTCGACGTCATCCGGCAGCGTGAGGATCTTCGCGTGCAGCGAGTCGTAGAGCATCGACGCCATTTCTGCCGAGGTGAAGCCGCGCGAGCCGGCGAGATCGGGACGGCCGACGTCGCCGATGAAAAGCGTATCGCCGGTCAGCAGCTTCGACGGCCGCCCATTCTCGATCACCAGCCACGAAATCGATTCCGGCGTATGCCCCGGCGTCTCGATCGCGCGCAGCTCGATGCCGCCGAGCCGCAGCACGTCGTCGTCATGCACGGCGCGATGCGGAAAGGCCGCATTCGCGCGTGCGCCGAAAACGATCTCCGCCCCGCTGCGGGCCGCCAGCTCGCGATGTCCGCTCACAAAGTCAGCATGCAGATGCGTCTCGATCACGTACTTGATCGTGACGCCGAGCCGTTCCGCGGCATCAACGTACTGATCGACGTCGCGCTGCGGATCGACCACCGCCGCCTCGCCACCATCAGCGATCAGATACGACGCATGCGCGAGGCAGGGGAGGTAGAAGTGGCGGAAGATCATTTGCGGTCTCGCGGTCTCGAAGTTACGCGGTTTCGCGGTGTTCGCTGGCAACAAAACGACTGAGCAATCGAACGCCGCGAGACCCCGCAACCGCGGGACCGCGAGACTTCATCTCCACGTCATCTCAAACGCGCAGAAACTATCGCCCAACGTCTGGCACTTTGTCTCCACCACCGACGGATCGGTGCCGCCGTGGCGGAGGACCGACTCCAGGTAGAAGCCGACCGCGCTGGCGCAGTAGATCGGGCTGTAGACGGGGTAGTCGCTGCAGAGCATCCGTCCGCCGTTCGGCGTTTTCTCGAAGCGGACGTTGCCGAACTTCTGGAACTGGTTGTGGAAGAGCGCCTGGCTCTCCATGAACTTCACCAGCTCCGTGCTGTCCAGCGACTTGTAGACGCGTCCGATGCCCAGCTCCGCCGATGCCGCGCCGATCAGCGCCAGGATGTTCGGATACTTCTGCTTCAGCGTCTCGTGGATGGTGCGATCGAGCTCGATCAGCGATGCGAACTCGCACCAGCTCGACGCCAGCGGCGTCTTCGTGTAGCTCGCGGTGCGCGGCGAGAGCTTGGCGATGATGGCTGCGAATCCATCCTCGCCCGCGACGTCGGACAAGAACTGTTTGCGCCCGCCGAACATCACCCCTTTGACTTTGGCGGCATCAGGGTTCGGTCCGACCAGGACCTCCTTCCCTTCAAGGCGAGGCAGCGGCGCGGCAGGACCTTTTCGTTGCAGAAGGAGAGACATGGGATGCGGATTCTATCGCGGGAAGCAGAGGGGGAAACGATTTCACGCGGAGCCGCGGAGATCGCGGAGCTTCTTTTCTCCGCTCCTCCGCGTCTCCGCGTGAACCGTCTCTCTGTCTACGACGCGCCGCTGTCACTTGACACCCGCCCTTCACAGGCCTACATTGCGCCCACACACAACAAACCGACCGGTCGGACGGTAACTCGTCACAGCCAGTCCAGGAGATGCCGATGCGCAAGCTGCTCTTCACCGTCCTCGCCCTGCTGTTCGCCATTCCCTCCTTCGCCCAGATCGACAAAGCGGCTATCGAAGCTGTCGCTCTCGATCAGGCCAAGGCGCCGCTGCCCGGCGTCACCGTCACCGTCCGGCGGCCGGAGACCGGCTTCGAAGCCGTCGACATCACCGACATCGCGGGCGTGGCTCGCTTCAAGGCGCTCTCGCCCGGCAAGTATCAGGTCTCCTTCGCGCTCGAAGGTTTCGCTCCGGTCAAGGAGCAGAACCTCACGCTGTTAGTCGGCCAGACCGCCAAGCTCGCGGTCACGCTGCAGCAGTCGGCGAGCGAGACGATCACCGTCAGCGCGACCGTGCCGGTGGTCGACGTGCACAAGACCGACTCCTCGACGAACATCGTTCCCGAGCAGATCGAGTCGCTGCCGGTGGCCGACCGCGACTTTCAGCGGCTGGCCTTCATCACGCCCGGCGTGCAACGCGAGCGCGGCGGATTCCGGTTCATCAACGGCGGCCCGGTCGTCGGCGCGGGCGGCAACGCATCGCAGACCACGATCGTCGTCAACGGCGTCGATCTCACGGACCAGGTCAACGGACTTTCCCGCGCGCGATTCAGCCAGGACGCGGTGCGCGAGTTCCGCGTCATCACCAACCGCTTCGATCCGGAGATCGGCGGCTCGGCCGGCGGTGCGCTCTCGGTCGTCACCAAGTCGGGCACGAACGACACGCACGGCACAGTCTTCGGCTTCTTCCGCGACGCCGCGCTTCGCGACAAGGGCGCGCTCGATCTGAAGAAGAACAACGACTACTCGCGCCACCAGCTCGGCGCCACGCTCGGCGGCGCGGTCACGCACGACAAGCTTTTCTACTTCGCCTCCATCGAGCAGATCAACGAGAAGAACATCGTCCTCTTCCGCCCCGGCGGCGCCTACACCTCGCTGGCCGCCGACGTCAGCCATCCGTTCAAGCAGACGCTGCTCTACGGCGGCGTCGACGCGAACCTCAACGCGAAGATGACCGCCGGCGTGAAAGCGGTCTACGAGGACTACAGCGAAGACAACTTCCGCGTCGGCGGCGTTGCGGACGCTTCGTACGGCCAGACACTGGAGCGCAAGAACTGGAACGCGACGTTCGAGCACAACACCGCCATCTCCAACGCGAGCTCGAATGAAGCGCGCATGCAGTTCGGACATCGCCGTTTCTTCGAGCCGACCAACACGCGCAGCGGTCCGGCCGTGTGGTTCTCTTCCGGCAACACGCTGCAGACCGGCACGAACATCCTCGGCGACCTGCTCGGCGACGGCAACACGTGGGAACTGCGCGACACCTTCCATCACAGCCTGGCCCTCGGCCGCTCGTCGCACGATTTCAAGATCGGCTTCTCCGATCAGCGCGTTCACGAGCGCCTGCGCATCGACACGTATCAGAACGGCCTGTTCATCTATCTCACCGACACCACCGCGCTGCCGCTTGCGTACGCGTACGGCGTCGGCTCCTCGGACGTCGACACCAGCACGAACATCTACGGCGCCTTCGCCGAAGATTCCTGGCGGCCAAACACCAACCTGCTCGTGAACCTCGGCATCCGCTACGACCTCGACACCAACGGCAACAACTCCGGCTTCACGCATCCGCTCGTGCCGACGCCGCGCAAGGAAGACAAGAACAACGTCCAGCCGCGCGCGTCGTTCACGTATGACGTCAAGGGCGACGGCACGAACGTCCTCCGCGGCGGCGCGGGTAAATTCACCGGCCGCTTCCTTCTCGTTCCGGCGCTGACCGAGCTGCAGCAGAACGGCGTCACCGGCGGCCGCGTGACCTACACGCGCATCAACGGCGCGTTGCTCGGCTTCCCGTCGCTCGCGCTCGATCCGAAGAATCCGACCACGACCGGCATCGTCTCCAAGCCCGCCATCGCGCTTCTCTCGCCGACGTACAAGGCGCCCGAGGCCACGCAGGCGTCGTTGGGATACACGATGAAGTTGGGTGAGTCGCGCATGTTCTTCGACACCGAAGGCGTCTACGTCAAAGGGACGAACGAGATCGTCATCCGCGACGTGAACTGGAGCGGCAACGCCAAGCACACTCGTCCGAATACCGCGTTCGACCAGATCAACATGTACACGAACGACGGCCACTCGCAGTACAAGGCGCTCGTCTTCAGCCTGAACGGAACGGTGCGCAAGAGCGATCTGATCACCGGCTCGGTGACCTTCGCGAACAAGAAAAACATCAGCGACGACTTCTCGCCCGACTTCCCCACCGGCTATCCGAACGATCCGGCCGACATTGGGCAGGAGTACGGCCGCGCGCGCGGCGATGAGCGCCTTCGCTTCGTCCTCAGCGGCGTTTTCCACGCGCCGTGGTCGACGACGATCGCGCCGATCATCGAGTACGGTTCCGGCCAGCCGTGGACGCACCGGCTCGGCTACGACTACAACGGCGACGGCAAGAACTCCGATCGTCCCGCCGGCGTCGGCCGCAACACGGAGGACGGACCGAAGTACAAGAACGTCTCGCTGCGTCTGACGAAGGAAATCGCCGTCAGCGGCTACGGCTCGCTGCAGGCCATCGCCGAGGGATTCAATCTCTTCAACTTCAAAAACTTTGACGTGCAGTCGGTCGCCGGCGGACAGTTCCTGAGCGGCCCGACCATCGCAAATCCGGCCGCGGCCGCGGTTCCGAATCCGAATTTCGGCAAGTACCTGGCCACGTTGCCGGCGCGCGAGTTCCAGTTGGGCGTGAGGTGGGTTTACTAGCAAGCCTGCCGTGAAGAAATGTCCAGTGCTGCACCTTGCCAAAGCACAGACAAGAGTGTCTGTGCCACGTACGGTTTCGCCTGTAGCAACGCCATCCAAGCACAGCAGGATTGGTGTGGCACAGACACTCTTGTCTGTGCCGGTTAGGCTCGGGACCCTTGAGAAGATCGGCCAATGAACCTCAATCTCAAAGACAAAGTCGTCATCGTCACCGGTGGCGCGGCTGGAATCGGCCGCGCCACTGTCGATGGATTCGCCGCTGAAGGCGCGAACGTCGTAGCGTGGGACGTCACCACCGATCCGAAGGTCGACGTCACCGACGCCGCCTCGGTGCAGAACGCTGTCGATGACGTCGTCGCGAAGTACGGACGCATCGACGTCCTGGTCAACAACGCCGGCATCGTTCGCGACGCGCAGCTCGTCAAGTGGAAAGACGGAGTCGTCGGAATGATGGACGACGCCACCTTCGACGCCGTCATCAACGTCAATCTCAAGGGCGTCTTTCTCTGCACGCGCGCCGTCGTCCCGCACATGATCCAAGCCAAACGCGGCGTCATCCTCAACGCGTCGTCGATCGTCGGTCTTTACGGAAACTTCGGCCAGACCAACTACGCCGCAACGAAAGCGGGCGTGATCAGTTTCACCAAAACGTGGTCGCGCGAGCTGGGGCGCTACAACATCCGCGTCAACGCCGTCGCGCCCGGATTCATCGCCACCGACATGGTTCGCGCCATGCCGCAGAAAGTCGTCGAAGTGATGGAGTCGAAGACGCCGCTGGCCAAGCTCGGCGAGCCGGAAGACATCGCCAACGCCTACGTCTGGCTGGCCAGCGACGCCGCGAAATTCGTTAGCGGCGCGGTGATCTCGGTCGACGGCGGCCTGGTGCTCGGAACGTAATGCACGCAAACATCATCGCCACCGGCTCCTACGTTCCGGAGATCAAAGTCACGAACGACGACCTTCGCGCGCGCTTCGACGCGACGAATCCCGAGTTCGTGGACAAGATGGAAGCGTCGACCGGCATCCTGACGCGCTGGTGGGCGCCGGACGACGTTGTCACCTCGGATCTCGCCGTACGCGCGTCGCGCATCGCACTCGAACGCGCGGGGAAGAGCGCCGAGGACATCGATCTCATCATCGTCGGAACCGATTCGCCCGATTACATCACCCCCGCAACCTCCGTCATCGTGCAGGCCAAGCTCGGCGCGAAAAATGCCGGCACGTTCGACGTCGGCTGCGCCTGCGCGTCGTTTCCCACCGCCTTCACTTCCGCCGCCGGCATGATGGCGACGAATCCGAACCTGAAAACGGTGCTCGTCATCGGCGTCTATCTGATGCACAAGCTGACCGCTGCCGACGATCCGATGGTTTTCTTTTACGGCGACGGCGCCGGCGCCGCGATTCTCGAGTCGGGCGAACAGCGCGGCTTTGTATCGTCCGCGTTCCGCGCCGACGGAACCTACGCGCCGCGCTGGGCCATCCACGCCGGCGGCACCGTCGAGCCGACGACCGAGGAGTCGATCAGCAACGGCCGCACGCGCGTGAAGATGTACGACCGCTATCCGCCGGAGATCAACAACGAAGGATGGCCGCTGCTCGTCCGCCAGACCGCGAAGAACGGCGGCTTCGCGGTGAGCGACATCGACTTTCTCATCTTCACGCAAGTCCGCAAGCCGACCATCGAGCTGGTGATGAAAGACCTCGGATTGCCGATGGAGAGAACGCACATGATCATGGAGACGGTCGGCTACACCGGTTCCGCATGCATTCCGATGGCGCTCGACGACGCGCTGCAGCAACGCAAGATCAAGCCGGGCGATCTCGTCGTCCTGATCGGCTCCGGCGTCGGCTACAACCAGGCCGCGGCAGCGTTCCGCGTCGCGGACGATGGTGCAAGACTCTTCGTGAAATGAAAATCATGGCTGCTTCGATCGTGCTCGCCGCTCTCGCTTCCGCAAACCCGCCGGAAATTCATTCGCTCCAGGAATTCTCGAAAGTCACGCGGCAAGGTCTCGTCGACGCCGGCATGAAGCGCCAGACGATCGACGTCGACGGAAACAGCGTCGTCTACTTCACCGGCGGCAGCGGCAAACGGACCATCGTCCTCGTGCACGGCGTGAACGATCAGGCCGGAACGTGGGCCGCCGTCGTCCCGGCGCTGAAGAAAGACTCGCGCATCGTCGCCATCGATCTTCCCGGCCACGGCGAAAGCGCGCCGGCGACCGGACCGCTTCCGATGCCGCTGCTCATCAAGGCGCTTCAAGCCGTGATCGACAAAGAGTCCGCGGACAAACCGGTCGTCCTGGTCGGCAATTCGATGGGCGGCTGGGTGTGCATGCTGTACGCGGCCGATCACTCCGCGCGCGTATCGCGGCTGGTGCTCGAAGACGCCAGTGGGATGTCGTGGGACATCAGTCACGTGCCGTTCTTTCCGAAAGATCGCGACGAAGCGACGAAACTGCTTCGCCTCGTGCACGGACCGGATGCGTCGATCCCCGACTATCTGATCGACGCGGTGTTGAAAGACTCCTCCACCATGCCGCAGGCGCGCGTGATCCAGGCCGGCATCATGTTCGCGCTCGTCGATACGCGGCTGCACGAGATCACGACGCCGGTGACGATGATCTGGGGCAAACACGACGGCCTCCTTCCGATCGCGTACGCCGAGGCGCTGCAAAAGCGGCTGTCCGGATCGACGCTGCATGTGATCGACAGCGCCGCGCACATCCCGCATCGCCAGGCGCCGGCAGAATTCACGAAGCTTCTGCGCGAGGCGCTTCAATGATCTTCGACGGCGATCTGCTCGCCGAGCGGGCTCGCCTTACCCCGGACAGGATCGCCATCATCGCCGCCGAAACCGGCGAGCGGATCACGTACGCGGATCTGAACGCGCGCGCCGAGGTTGCCGCCGCGGCGGTGATGAACGCCGGCGTGCAACCGGGCGATCGCTACGGAATCCTCTTCCACAACTCGATCGACTTTCTCGCTCTCTTCTTCGCCGCCGCCAAGTGCGGCGCGATCGTCGTGCCGCTGTCGACGAGAGCGACCGCGCACGAGCTCGATGCGATTGCGGCCGATTGCGAGATGCGCGTGCTGTTTCGCGGACTCGAATTCACCTGGTTGCCCGGTTGCCCGGTTGCCCAGTTGCCCGCTTCATCTTCCGGCAACCTGGCAACCCGGCAACCCGGCAACCCCCACACAACCTACTGCCTGCTCTACACCAGCGGCACCACCGGCAAACCCAAAGGCGTGATGATCCCGAAGCGCCAGCTTTACTGGAACGGCTACAACACGGCCGTGAACTGGGGGCTGCGCGAGGACGACGTCAGTCCGATCTACACGCCGCTCTACCACGCGGGCGGCGTCGCGGCATTTCTCATCCCGATTTTCACCGTCGGCGGCACCATCGTTCTGCATCGCGGTTTCGACCCCGCCGCGGTCCTGCGCACCATCGAACGCGAACGATGCACCGTCGTCCTCGGCGTCCCCACCACATTGAAGATGTTGATGGACGCGCCCGAGTTTGCGTCCACCGATCTCAGTCACGTTCGCTGGTTCATCTCCGGCGGCGCGCCGCTGCCGCACTACATCATCGACGCGTACCAGAAGCGCGGCGTCGAGATGAAGCAGGGCTACGGCATGACCGAGGCCGGCGTGAACTGCTTCTCGATGACGGTGGAGGATGCGCGGCGCAAAGCCGGCTCGATCGGCAAGCCGATGATGTTCACCGAGGTGCGCGTGGTCGGCGACGACGGCAACGACGCTGCGAACGACGAAGTCGGCGAGATGTGGATCCGCGGTCCCCACGTTTCCCTCGGCTACTGGAACAATCCCGAGGCGACGCGCGCCGCGTTCGATCACGATGGCTGGCTGCACACCGGCGATCTCGCCCGCCGCGATGACGAAGGTTTTTTCTACATCGCCGGCCGCAAGAAAGAGATGTTCATCAGCGGCGGCGTCAATGTCTATCCCGCCGAGATCGAAGCGGAGCTGGTCTCCCATCCCCACGTCGCCGACGCCGCCGTCATTCCGATCGCGGACGAGACCTGGGGCGAAGTCGCCATCGCCTTTATCGTCGGTGATGCAACCGAAGAGGAGTTGAACGCCTACCTCGGCGCCCGCATCGCAAAGTTCAAACTGCCGAAGAGGTACGTGTTCGTAGCCGCGCTGCCGCGGACGCCGTACGGGAAAGTGGAGAAGACGAAGCTCGCGGACCACTGTCATCCTGAGGCGCCGGAGGACGCCGAAGGATCTCAAGATGCGTAACTCCGGCTGTAACCCGTGGGATTCAACGCGACCTGTGCATCTTGAGATCCTTCGACCGTGCTTCGCCGGCTCAGGATGACAGGACGCACTGATACAGTGACCGACCGATGAATCAGGAAGAGCGCTCCGAGCGCAGCCGCTCGCAAATCCTCGAAGCGGCGCTGAAGCTTTTCTCGCATCGCGGCTACGGCGCGACCAGCGTGCGCGACATCGCCGAGAGCGCGGGTGTGTCGAAAGGGAACGTCTACCACCACTTTCCCGACAAGGAGACGATCTTCCGCGCGCTGCTCGATCAGTATTTTCAGGCCATGTCGACCCCGGACTTCCCATTCAATCGCGCGCTGGCGACCGGCACCTTTCCCGAAAATCTCGAAGCGCTCGGCAAGGCGGCGCGGGAGACGGTGAAGGATTACCGCGAGTACGTCGCCCTGATCTACGTCGACGTCGTCGAGTTCGACGGCACACACATCCGCAAGTTCTACAGCGACATGTCGCGCCGTTTCGACACCTTCATGAAAAGCCACGGCATGAACGACAAGCTGGCCGGCCGCCTCCAGGACGGCCTCTCGCCGCTCTCCGCGGTCATGCTCGCCACGCGGATTTTCTACAACTACTTTTCCATCGAGATCCTCTTCGGCGTCAAAGACCACTTCGGCAAGAACACGGACGAGGTAGTCAGCGAGATCTCGAAGATCCTGCGCAACGGGATGCTGAAGAACGGGAAGAAGCGTTCGTAGCGCCGACGGCTCGTCGGCTGGACCGCCAGCGGCTCGCTGGCGAGTGTCTTGCCAATTGCCGCCGAGCCGGCGGCGGTCCAGCCAGTGGGGCCGCTGGCGCTACGTAGGATCAAACCGCCACCGACCCGTAACGGAATGGCTCGCCCGTTTCGGGCATTCTGTCCGCTCGTAGCAAGGGAGAAAATCATCCACATGCGCTGCCTCGGCCGCGTTGCGTTCCTTTTTCTGCTCGCAACGAGCGCCGCATCCGCACAGGTCAAAGAGACGATCGACGTTCACCTCGTCGAGGTGCCGGTCACGGTCGTCGATCGCGCGGGCAATCCGGTGCGCGGGTTGACGGCGGCGAATTTCGAGCTCTTCGACCGCGGTACGAAACGTCCGGTCTCAAACTTCGACGCCATCGATTTCGAATCCGAAGCCGTTCGATCGATGTCCGCGCTGAACCCGTCCGCGCGGCGCAACTTCATCCTTCTTTTCGACCTCTCATTTTCCTCGCCGATCGGACGGAGCAAAGCGCAGGAAGCGGCGCGCAACTTCATCGCCAAAGGTATGGGCCGGCGCGATCTCGCCGCCGTCGCCACCATCGACGTCGACCGCGGCTTTCGCATGGTCACCGCGCTCACCACTGACCGCAACCTCCTCGGCTCCGCGATTGCCAATCCGCGCACGTTCGTTTCCGCCGATCCGCTGCGTATCGCCGGGAGCACGCTTCTCGAATTACCGGCCAACGACAACATCTCGCGCGCGGACGTGAACGCCGTCGACGATTTCCAGGCCGACATCGCGCGCGGCGAGAAGAAGCTGAACGATCAGTACAACCGCACGCGCATCGAGCGGCAGTTGCATCTCCTCTCCGACCTCGGCCGCACGTTGCGCGTGCTGCCCGGCCGCAAGCAGGTCATCTTTTTCTCCGAGGGATTCGATCCGCGGCTCGTGCGCGGGCGGGACGCGCGCGCCACCGCCGACGAGCAGGACGACACGCTGCAGACGGTGTCCGGCAACGTCTGGCGGGTCGACACCGACGCGCGCTACGGCAGTTCGATGACGCTGACCATGCTCGACGAAATGTCGCGCACGCTGCGCGGCTCCGACGTCGTCTTGCATGCCGTCGACATCCAGGGCGTGCGCGTACAGAACGACGAGAACGGATCGCGCATCAACTCCAACGACGCGCTGCATCTCCTCGCCACGCCGACCGGCGGCGAGGTGTTCAAGAACTCGAACGACGTGAATGCCGATCTCGAAAAGATGCTGCGCTCGCAGAACGTCGTCTACGTCCTCGGCTTCCGCGCGCCGGCATCGAAGGACGACAAGTTTCACGAGCTGAAAGTGCGCGTGACCGGCGTGCCGGGTGCGCGCGTTTTTCATCGCGCCGGCTACTACGAATCGGGCGCCGAGAGCGCGCTGGAACGCTCGCTCACCAACGCCGAGATCGTGCTCAACGACATCGTGCAAAACGACATCCGCGTCGCCGCGCTGGCGGCCGCGTTTCCCGCGAAAGACGGCAAGGCGCAGGTGCCGGTCGTCATCGACATCGCCGCCGAGGGGCTGTTGCGCGATGCGAAAGCGAATGAGGTGATCGCCGAGGTGTACGTCTACGCGTTCGACGACGCGGGCGTCGTGCGCGACCGCACGTTTCAGCGGCTCACCATCGACAGCGCGCGGATGGCCGGCCACAACGGGATCAAATACTTCCCGACGCTCAGCCTCCCGCCCGGCAAGTACGCGCTCAAGACGCTCGTGCGCGTGGCGGGGACGGAGCGCAAGGGATTCGTACGGACGGATATCGACGTGCCGGCGAACGGCGACGTCGCGCTGCTGCCGCCGATGTTTCTCGACGATCCGTCGACGTGGGTCGTGGTCCGCGGCGCCTCGCGCGACGACGCGGCGCCGTATCCGTTTCACATCAACGGCGAGCCGTTCATGCCGAGTGCGAGTGCCGCGGTGAGCAACGGACATCCGCGGCGGGTCGCGCTGTTCGTATTCAACGTCGAGCCGGACGAACTGGCGTGGGAGTCGGCGGTCACCGACGCGCGCGGCCCGCACGAAGGATCGCCGGCGGTCGTTCAAAAGCTGCAGGGACAGGATGTGATGAAGTTTCTTTTGGACTACGCTCCTGCCGATCTGCAGGCCGGTCCCGCGTCATTCGATGTCACCGTTCACAAGAAGGGCTCTAGCGACGCGCGAAAGTCGAGCGTGCCGCTGGTGGTGCAGTAGTCGTTGTCGGTTGTCGGTTCTCAGTCGACAGCCAAACTCCGGAGGAACTATGAAGCTGCGACTCATCGCCGCTGTGTTGCTGTTCGCCGCATCCGCAGTCGCCCAGATGAAGGAGACGGTCAACGTCAACGTCATCGAGGTTCCCGTGTCGGTCGTCGACTCGAGCGGCAATCCGGTCCGCGGACTTACCGCCGCGAATTTCGAGGTGTACGACGGCGGGAAGAAGCAGACCATCACCTCGTTCGACAAGATCGACTTCGGCTCGACTGAAAGCGCGAACGCTATTTCGCCGCTGAATCCCGCCGCGCGGCGCTCGTTCCTCCTTCTCTTCGACCTTGGCTTTTCCTCGCCGAAATCGCTTGCGCGCGCGCAGGAAGCGGCGCGGAACTTCGTCAAGACCGCAGTGCAGCCGCGCGACCTCGTCGGCGTCGGCACCCTCGACAATGAGCACGGCTTCCGTCTGCAGACCGCGTTCACCACCGATCGCGAGCTCGTCGAATCGGTCATCGCCGATCCGAGCGGATTCCGCGGAAACGATCCGCTGCAGATCGCGAACAAGACCGAAGTCGCCGATCTGACCAACGGCGACAGCGCCAAGACTCCGCAGCCCAGCGCCACAGGCAACGCCGCCCTCGCCCAGTCCGAGATGGCGGAGCGCCAGCAGCAGCTCACACGCAGCAACGAAAAGTACGTTCAGGAGCGCGTCGACAAGCAGGTCGACTATCTCAGCCAGCTCGCCAAAACGCTGCGCGCCGTCCCCGGCCGCAAGCAGGTGATCCTGCTTTCCGAAGGGTTCGACGCGAAGTACTTGCAGGGCCGCGACGCGAGAGAGAGCGAAGCGGCGAAGCGCGATAACGACGCCGTCATGTCGGGCCAGTACTGGAATGTCGATAACGACGCGCGCTACGGCAACTCAGCGAGTCTGACCAAGCTCGATCGCATGGCGCAAGCCTTCCGTGCCTCGGACGTCGTGCTCCACGCCATCGACATCCAGGGCGTGCGCGTACAGAACGACGTGGTGTCGGGTTCGAACTTCAACTCCAACGCCGGCCTCTTCACCATCTCGCGTCCGACCGGCGGCGAGGTCTTCCAGAACTCGAATGACCTGCGCAACAACTTCGCCCGGATGCTTCGCGCGCAGGAAGTCGTCTACGTGCTCGCGTTTCAGGGGCCGTCGGTCAGCTTCGGCCGCTATCACGACCTCAAGGTGAAGCTGGTCAACGCGCAGGGCCGCGTCAACTATCGCCCCGGCTACTTCGAAAGCGGCGGCGAGACAGTCGCCGAGCGCACGCTGACGACTGCGGAAGTCATCGTCAACGACATCCCGCAGGACGACGTTCACATGGCCGCATTTGCCGCGCCGTTCCCGGTCGCCGACGGCAACTCGCAGGTGCCGATCATCCTCGACATCAACGGCGCCGACCTGACCAAACAGGCGCGCGGCAGCATCGGCACGGCGGAGATTTTCGTCTACGCGTTCGATGCCGAGGGCGTCGTTCGGGACCGGTTGTATCAGCACCTCTCGCTCGATCTGAAAAAGGTCGGCGACCGGCTGAAAAACGGACTTCGCTACTACGGAACTCTCGTCCTGCCGCCAGGAACCTACGCCATCAAATCGCTCGTGCGCGCCGGCGAGTCGAACGAGAAGAAGAACGACGAGAAGCGCGGCTATGCGCGGACGAACGTCATCGTTCCGAAGCCGGGCGACGTCGCCGTCCTGCCACCCATTCCGATCGATGAAGGTCCGAAATGGCTGCTCGTCCGCGGCACGGAGCGCGGCATTTCCGCGCCGTATCCGTTCGAGCTGAATGGGCAGAACTTCATCCCCAGCGCCACCGCCTCGAGCAAAGTCGCGCTGGTCGTCTACGGCGCCTCCGCCAATGAGCTGACGTGGGAGACGACGCCGAAGACGAAGCTGCTCGGCACGATTCCGATCGCCGGCGGGACGAAGCTCGTCCTGCAGCTCGACGATCCAGCGCAGACCTCAACGCTGCAGGTCACCGTTCGTAAGAAAGGTGCAGCCAATGCGCAGACCGCCAGCGTTGCAGTGTTGAGACCGTAATGAAATTTGCCGCAAGCATCGCCGCCGCGCTGATCGCGATCTCCGCGTTCGCGCAGAGCACGTCCTCGATCAACGTGCACGTGATCGAGATGCCGGTCTCGGTGATCGACGGCACAGGCAATCCCGTGCGCGGACTGACGTCCGCTAATTTCGCGCTGTACGACGAGAAAAAGAAACAGCCGATCACCTCGTTCGACGCGATTGATTTCGCATCCGACCTTTCCACGAACGCTCCCGCCAGTGCGATTACGCCGATGAATCCGGCCGCGCGCCGCTCGTTCGTTCTCCTTTTCGACCTCGGCTTCACGTCGCCGCGGTCGATGTCCCGCGCGCAAGACGCGGCGCAGCGTTTCGTGACCGAGAACGTCGGCCCGCGCGATCTCGTCGCCGTCTGCACCGTCCATCCCGATCGCGGCTTCCGCTTCATCACCGCGTTCACCACCGATCGTCAGCTCGTCGCATCCGCGATCGCCAATCCGGCCACGTTCCGCGGCTCCGATCCGCTGCAACTCGCGAATCAGACCGTCATCTGGAGCGGCCCCGAGGGCTATCAATCGCCCGGCGCGGCGCCTGTGGCCGAGCGGACCGGCCTGGCCGGCGAAGCCGATCAGCACATGCGCGATCTCGCCGCGTCCGCCACCGGCCAAAACGAGCTCGCCCTCCGCCAGCGTATCGAGCGCGAGATCGATTCGATCGGCAACATGGCCCGCTCGCTGCGCATGGTCCCGGGACGCAAACAGGTCGTGCTGCTGTCGGAAGGTTTCGACGCGCGGCTGCTGCAAGGCTTCGACGCGCGCGGCTCGAAAGAGCAGACGAAGATGCAGACGCAGATCGTGGCGGGCAATCAGGAGAAGATCGATACCGACAAGATGTTCGGCAACTCCTCCGCGATGGCGCGCATCCAGCGCATGGCCGACAACTTCCGCGCCTCGGACGTCGTGCTCCACGCCATCGACGTGCAGGGCGTGCGCGTGCAGAACAACCTCGACGAGGGCGCGATCATCAACTCGAACGCCGGCCTCTTTCTCGTCGCGGGTCCGACCGGCGGCGAGGTTTTTCAGAACTCGAACGATCTCCATGCCGACTTCGAACGCCTTCTCCGCCGGCAGGAAGTCGTCTACGTCCTCGGCTTTCACGCTCCCGATTTCTCGCCGGGCATGTTCCACAACGTCAGCATCCGGCTCGTGAACGTGCCGGTCGGCGCGCGCGCCATGTACGCCGCCGGTTACTACGAACGCGGACGTGATACGTCCGTCGAGCGCGCGCTCACCAACGCGCAGATCATCGTCAACGATCTTCCGCAAAACGATCTGCGCATGAACGTCCTCGCTACGCCCTTTCCGCCCAGCGCCGGCAAGGCCGCGCAGGTGCCGGTCATCATCGACGTAAACGGCGCCGATCTGATGCGCGAGACTGGCTCCGTCATCGGCGGCGCGGACGTTTTCATCTACGCCTTCGACTCCGCCGGCGTCGTGCGCGACCGGCTCTACGACCGGGTCACGATCGAAGTGGCGAAGGTCGGCGACAAAGTTCGCGCGAGCGGCATCCGCTACTACGGAACGCTGATGTTGCCGCCCGGCAGCTACGCGGTGAAAGCGCTCGTGCGCACCGGCGATCCCGATCGCGGTGCCGCCGAGGCAATCGAGAAGCGCGGGTACGCACGGGTCAACATCATCGTGCCCGCCGAAGGACAGATCGCGATTCTGCCGCCGATTCCGATCGACGAAGACGGCAAATGGCTGCTGGTGCGCGGCAATCGCGGAGACACCGGCGACTATCCGTTCGAGTACGGTGGCCGAACATTTTCGCCCACTGCGACCGCCGATCTCAGCGCCGGTCCACGCAAAATCGCGCTCTTCATCTTCGGCGCGCGTCCCGCCGATCTCACCTTCGAAACCCGCCCGCGTACAACGGTCCTCGGCGTCACCGAAAGCAACGGCGCGACGAAAGCGATCCTGCAGATCGACGCTGCTGACGGCGCTACCGCGCTCGACATTACCGTCTTCAAAAAAGGCGTCGCCGCCGGCCAGCACATCAGCGTGCCGTTGATGTAGCGCGCCGCGCTTGATAGCCTCGCCGTCATGGCAGAGACCTGGACCAAACTCCACGACTTTCAGGACATCAAGTACGAGCGCACCGACGACGGCATCGCGAAGATCACCATCAATCGTCCCGAGGTGCGGAATGCGTTTCGCCCGCTGACGGTGAGCGAGATGAAGCAGGCGCTGGACATGGCGCGCGACGACGGCGACATCGGCGTCATCGTGCTGACCGGCGAAGGGCCGGACGCGTTCTGCTCCGGCGGCGATCAGCGCGTGCGCGGCAAGGGTGGCTACATCGATCCGAACGAAAAGATCCCGCGCCTGAACATTCTCGACGTGCAGAAACAGATCCGCAGCATGCCCAAGCCGGTTGTGGCGATGGTGGCCGGCTATGCGATCGGCGGCGGCCACGTGCTGCACGTCGTCTGCGACATCACCATCGCCGCCGACAACGCCCGCTTCGGCCAGACCGGCCCGCGCGTCGGCTCCTTCGACGCCGGCCTCGGCTCGTCGTATCTGGCGCGAATCGTCGGCCAGAAAAAAGCGCGCGAGATCTGGTTCCTCTGCCGCCAATACGACGCGCAGCAGGCGCTCGACATGGGCCTCATCAACACCGTCGTTCCGCTCGCGCAACTCGAAGACGAAACGCTGAAATGGTGCCGCGAGATGCTCGCCCTCTCTCCGATGGCGCTGCGCTTTCTCAAAGCCGCGATGAACGCCGACTGCGACGGCCAGCTCGGCCTCCTCGATTTCGGCGGCGACGCAACGCTGCTCTATTACCTGTCCGAAGAAGCGCAGGAAGGCCGCAACGCATACGTGGAAAAGCGGAAGCCGGACTTCAGGAAGTTCCCGCGATTCCCGTGAGTCGCTCAGTTCTCCCGAGCCTAACCAGCACAGACAAAAGTGTCTGTGCCACACTGGCTCTCGTCCCTGTCGCAATGTCGGTGCAATTACAGAGCGTCAATGTGGCACAGACACTCTTGTCTGTGCTTGCGCAAGATTCCGCGGCTGAACCGATGAGCAGGGCCATTCGATGACGCCATGGCTTCTGGCGGCGCGACCTAAGACTCTCGCCGCCGCGGTTGTGCCCGTGCTCGTCGGAACGTCGCTCGCGTTCCGCGACCTCGCATCGATGCAATGGCCGTCGTTCGTCTTCGCGCTCCTCGGCGCGACGTTCATCCAGATCGGCACGAACTACGTCAACGACGCGCTCGATTTCAAGAAGGGCGCTGACACGCACGCGCGGCTCGGACCGCTGCGCGTTACGCAAGCGGGCCTGCTCGATGCCGATGCCGTTCTGCGCGGTGCGTACGTCTGTTTCGGGATCGCGGCGCTCTGCGGAATCCCGCTGATCCTCCGCGGCGGCTGGCCGATCGCGATCGTCGGCATCGCATCGATCGTCGCCGCTTACGCCTACACCGGCGGACCGTACCCGCTCGCCTACCACGGCCTCGGCGAGCTGTTCGTGATGATCTTCTTCGGCTTTATCGCGGTCTGCGGATCGTTCTACCTGCAACGCCTCACGCTCGACGCGACCGCCTGGATCGGCGGCTTCGCCGTCGGCTCGCTGTCCGTCGTCATCCTCGCCATCAACAATCTGCGCGACATCGACAACGACCGCGCCAGCAACAAGCGCACACTGGCGGCACGGTTCGGATCGACATTCGCGTACGCGGAAATCATCGTCTTCGCGATCGCGCCCTTTCTCTGCGTCGTCGCGATCGCGTACCTCCGGCATTCGGCAAACCTCATGCTCCCGATGCTCGCGCTCATCCCCGCACTCGCGCTGCTTCTGCGCGTGGCGCGCAGCCGCGGCGTGGAACTGAATCGCTGCCTCGCTCTCGCCGGCGCGCTGGAATGGATCTTCGGAATCCTCTACGTTCTCGGAGCCGCACTTGGTTGAGTTCTGGCGATACGAACTGACGCCGAAGCGGCGATTGAGCGCCCTCGCTGCCGACGGCGTCCGCCGCGGCGCGTTGATCCGCGTGAACGGCGGCGTCGCCGACGTCCACCCGTGGCCGGAGCTCGGCGATCTGCCGCTCGACGAACAACTCGCACTACTCGCCCGCGGCGAAACGACGCCGTTGACGCAGTCCTCGCTCGAATTCGCATCCATCGATGCCGCCGCACGACGCGATGGCCGCAGCCTCTTCGACGGACTGACGATTCCGCCCAGCCACTGGCCCGGTCCCGACCCACCGTCGGATTTCGACACGGTGAAATTGAAAAGCATCGATCGCATCCCCGGTCGCGTCAGACTGCGCATCGACTTCAACGCCACGCTGGCTCCCGACGAGTTCGTGCGCATTGCGGCGACGCTGCCGCGCGAACGGATCGATTTCATCGAAGATCCGTGTGCCTACGACCCTTCTGTCTGGCGCAATCTCCGCGCGCAAACCGGATTGCGGCTCGCGCTCGACCGTGCGGCGAGTTCGTCACAGCACAGACAAGAGTGTCTGTGCCACACAAGCAAAACCACGGATCCAATGTGCCACAGACACTCTTGTCTGTGCCCTGTGGATTCCTACGACGTTCTGATCCTGAAACCCGCGATCGAGGAGTTCACCTGCTCCGATGCCGAGGTAGTGGTGACTTCGTACATGGACCATCCCATCGGCCAGCTCTGCGCCGCGTACACCGCAGCCACCGCGAACATCACATCCACCTGCGGCCTCATCACCCACGTCCTCTTCGAAAACGATCCATTCATCGAACGGATGCGCATCGAAGGAACACGCTTAGTTCCGCCGGGCGGGATGGGATGGGGATTCGACGATTTGCTGGAAACGCTGCCATGGCGAAAGCTCTAGCCATGGCGATCCGTAGCGCCGCCGGCCCGCACCATGATTAATTTCGAATCCTCCGAATCCCGCCTCCTCCTCAATCCGCGCATGCCTGCCGCGGAAAAGGAAAGGCTCGAACGGATCGTCCCGAACCTCGACGCCCACGTTTTCGTCGCTACATCCGGATCGACCGGCGCGATCAAGCTCGTCGCGCTGTCAAAGCAGGCCATCCTTGCTTCCGCTGCTGCGGTGAACGAACGCCTCGATGTGACGTCGCGCGATGTGTGGGCCGCGGTGCTTCCAACCTTCCACGTCGGTGGTCTCGGCGTTTACGCGCGCTGCCATCTCGCCGGTGCGCGCGCGCTGACGATGCCGTGGGATCCGCGCGCGTTTGCAGAATCGGAGGCGACGATCGCATCGCTCGTCCCGGCGCAGGTGCGGGACTTGGTTCACGCGGGATTGAAACCGTCGCGAACGTTGCGCGCCATTCTCGTCGGCGGCGGCATCTTCGAGATGGATCGGTCCGGCTGGCCGACGCTCCCCAGCTACGGCATGACCGAATGCTGCTCGACAATCGCTATCGAAGGCACGCTCCTCAACCACATCGACGCACGCCGCGAGCCCGATGGGCGTCTCGCCTTTCGCGGTCCATCGCTGCTTACCGGCTACGCGACGGAGGACGGCCTGATCGATCCGAAGATCGACGGCTGGTTCCTCTCCGAAGACCTCGGCGCCGTCGAGGGACGAACGCTGCGCGTCGATGGCCGCGCCGGCGATTTCGTAAAAATCGGCGGCGAGTCGGTCGACCTCAAGCGGCTCGATCGCATCCTTCACGAACTTGCCGGCGACGATGCCGCGATCGTTGCCGCTCCCGACGAACGGCTCGGCCACGTCATCCATCTTGCCACGACGATCGAGCCATCGTTCGTCGATGCGTTCAACGAACGCGTCCATCCATTCGAACGCATTCGCGAAGTGCATCGGGTTGCTGCAATCCCGCGATCGCCGCTGGAGAAACTCCTGCGCGCGGAGCTCGCGAAAATGGTGACGTTGGATCGGAATTGATGTGGCACAGACACTCTTGTCTGTGCTTTTGACATCGCGCGGCTGATGCACAGACAAGAGTGTCTGTGCCACATGCCTCGCGCTACCATAGCCCGCATGCTGCGGAGGCGTACCGGTGTCTTGATCGCGATCGCCGCCGGCGTCGTCGTGACGCTGCTGCTCGCCTCGGATGCGCTCGATCCGCTCGAATTGCCGGCGCGCGATTTCGTGCTGCGGCGGTTGCCGCAACAGGCTGCGCGGGAGACCGTCATCGTCGCCCTCGACGAACAGTCGTTGCGCGCCATCGGTCCGTGGCCGTGGGATCGCGCCACGCTCGCGACGATCGTCGATCGCGCGGCCGATGCGCACGCGCGCGGCGTCATTCTCGACATTCTCCTCGCCGAGCCGCGCAGCGGCGACGACCGGCTCGCTGCCGCGGCGAAGCGGCTGCCGGTGCTCGCCGTGGCGGTCGTCGATGAACGCGGCAATTGGCTGCTGCCCGGACCGCCGCTGGCCGATTCGGTCACTGCCGCTCACGGCAATTTCGAGCTCGACCACGACGGCATCCTGCGCCGGCTTTCGGCGACGAAACAGAGTCACGAGCGATCGCTCACCGCGCTCTCCGTCGAAGCGGCATCGCTCGTCACCGGTGCGCCGATTCCAGTCGGACGTTCGATCGCGCCAACATTTCGTACGCGCCCGCGGTCGATCCCGACAGTCAGCGCCTCGGCTCTGCTTCGCGATCCGTCGTTGGCGAACAACCTCCGCGGAAAGCTCGTCTTCGTTGGCCCCACCGCCCTCGCCCTCGGCGATCGCGTGCTGACGCCGACGACCGCCGGCCATCGTCCCGATCCCGGCGTGACCGTTCACGCCGCGGCGACGGAGTCGATCATTCGAGGAGATGTGATCCGGGAGTTGCCGCCGATTGCGGCGGGGATGTTTGCCGCGCTCGGCGCCGGCGCGATCTTGCTCGTGCGGCGGCGACGCATTGTCGCAATCGGCGTCATCGTCGCGACGATTGCCGGAGGCGTCGCGCTGCTCGTCGCCGGAGTCGCGATTCCGTTCGTGGCGATGATCGCTTCGGCCGCAATCGCACTCGGGATCGTCGAGACGAAAAGCATCGTGACGGCGCTTCGAACGAGCGAGGAGCGCTTCATCGATCACCGCGAACGCGATGCCGAATCGAAACGCGTGCTCGCGCATGAACTGAAAACGCCGCTTGCGTCGATGCGCAGTCTCACGCAGCTCATGAACGGCTTCGACCTCACGGACGCCGAGCGCAAACGCGTCGCGTCGCTGCTCCAGCACGAAGCGGGCAAGCTGGAGACGATGGTCGGCACGTTGCTCGATCTGGAGCGGCTGCCGCTGCGCGATTTCGCATCGTCATCGGCCGTCGTCGATCTCGGCGAGCTCGCCGCGGCGCGCGTCGATTTTCTGCGCGCCAGCACCGACCGGACGCTGTTCGTTTCCGCCGATCCCGAAATTCTCGTCCGCGCCGACCCCGCGCTGCTCGAACGTGTGATCGACAACCTCGTCGGCAACGCGCTGAAGTACACGCCGGCCGCGGTGACCGTGCGCGTGGCGCGGCGAAACGGCGAGGCGATTCTGGAAGTCGAAGATCGCGGTCCGGGAATCAGCGAGACCGAGCGGGAGAAAATTTTCGGACGCTTCGTGCGCGGAACGACCGCCGCCGGAACGAATGGATTGGGGCTGGGTCTGTCCCTGGTGGCAGAGATTGCGAAATGGCACGGCGGCGCAGCAAGCGTCGACACCGGGCAGGGCGGCTCGCGGTTTCGCATCACCCTGCCGCTGGCAATCGCCGCAGCCAGAGCGGGAGCGATGTGATGGCGACGGTGCTCGTAGTCGACGACGATGCCGGCATCCGCGAGAGCGCGGCCATGGCGCTGGGGAAAGTCGGCCTCAAGACCGTGCAGGCGGGCGACGTTCCCTCCGCGCTGCAGGCGCTGCGCGCGCATCGCATCGACGTCGTTCTCAGCGACATCTACATGCCCGGCGAAACGGGCCTGACGCTGCTGCAGGCGATCGCGGAGCGAAAAAATCCGCCGCGCGTGATTCTGATGACGGCGCGCGGCACGATCGAGACGACGGCGCTGGCGCAACGCATTGGCGCCTTCGATTACCTGGCCAAGCCGTTCGATCTCAACGAGCTGATCGCTCGCGTGCGCGCCGCGCTCGGCGACCGCGTCGCGGACGAGGTCGAGATCGAAGCCGGACCGGCGTCGCGCATCGTCGGTTCGCATCCGTCGATGATCGCCATGTACAAAGCGATCGCGCGCGTGGCGTCGCTCAACGTTCCGGTGGTGATTCTCGGCGAGAGCGGCAGCGGCAAGGAGCTCGTCGCGCAATCGATCCACGACCTCGGCAACCGCGTGGCCGGCCCGTTCATCGCCATCAATTGCGGCGCGATCCCCGATACGCTGCTCGAGAACGAGCTCTTCGGATCGGCGCGCGGCGCGTTCACCGACTCGCGCCAGGATCGCCGCGGCGCACTGTCGCGCGCCGACGGCGGAACGCTCTTTCTCGACGAGATCGGCGACATCTCGCCGGCGTTCCAGGTCAAGCTGCTCCGCTTCCTGCAGGATGGCGTGGTCACGCCGCTCGGCGCGGAGAAAAGCCATCGCGTCGACGTCCGGCTGATCGCGGCGACGCATCGCGACATCAAGCGGCTCGTCGCCGAGGGGAAGTTCCGCGAAGATCTGTATTACCGCCTGGCGGGATACGAGATTGCCGTTCCGCCGCTGCGCGAACGAACATCCGACATCCCGCTGCTCGTCGATCACTTCAAACGCAAGATCGCCGGGGAGATGAAGCGCGAATCGATTCCGGGACCGTCGCAGGCAGTGCTCGACGTCTTCGCCGCGCATCCATGGCCGGGCAATGTGCGCGAGCTGGAGCAGGTCATCCGCCGCACGATCATCGACTCCGGCGCGCTCGTCGATGCTGCCGCCGCCGCGCGGTCGTTACGCGACATCGCACCATCCGCTGATCCAAAACCGGCCGCGCCGCCGGCAGAAACGAATAACGAATTGATATCGCTCGATGAGTCGGAAAAACGTCACATCGAGTCGGTGCTGCGCGCGACGGGCGGGAATCAGACGCAGGCCGCGTATATTCTCGGCATCGAGCGCAAGACTCTTGCGCGCAAAATCAAACGACTCGATATTTCCATCGAACCTCAGTGAGACCGTGATGAAAACTCTGCTCGCATCGCTCGCCATGCTCACCGCTGCCGCGGCGACCACCACTTCTCCGGCGCCCGTCGGCTACCGATTCGACGACGTGCGCCACACCGTAACGCTGAAAACGGAGAAGCACGAGTCGCCCGCCGCGAAAGGCTCGCACGCCCAGAGCGGCGATCGCGTTCACACCGGCTGGTTCTCCTACGCGCTCATCGCCGCCGAGCCGCAGCGCGCGAAGTTTGAGATTTTCAGTTCGACCGACGTGCAACTCGCCGGTGGTACGCCGGGCGTCATCCTTTCCGTCGAGCGCGGTCGTATCCACGCCATGTTCGACAAGATCACCGGCTCCGAGCCGCGCATCGTGCAGACGCCCGGCGCGCTGCTCGCCGTCCGCGGCACGCAGTACAACGTCGAGGTCGACGCCGAGGGGAAGACGATCGTTGACGTGTTCGAGGGGACGGTGGAAGTCCGCTCGCCGCTGCGCCCCGAGCCGCTGCTCGTTCACGCCGGCCAGAGCTCGACCTTCAGCCGCCGCGAGCCGCCCCCCGATCATCCGATGAAGACGCCGGACGATCGCCGCCAGGACGCTCCCGGCCGCCGCGACGGCGCCCCGCCCGATCCGCACGGCGGTCACGACGCACCCGGCGCCCACCCCGGCGACCCGAGCGGACACGGCGCGCCGCCGCCTCCGGCCTCGCGTCCCCCCGCGCCGCCGCCCGGCGGGCATCACTGATTCATCTGCGTCAATCAGCGTAATCTGCGGATAAGGTTTTATCCGCAGATCTCGCAGATGGGACGCAGATAGAACCACCTGTATAATCTCCGGTCTGTTTCCACGCATATGAGCGAGTCAGTCACGGCGGAAAACTCGGCCGTTCCGATGCCGCGTCTCGGTGTTCAGGCGGTCCTGCGAACGGACGTGGGATTGGTGCGCTCCGAGAATCAGGACTTCGGCACGTACACCACACCGCGCGAGGAAAGCTCCAGCCATCCCGGCGGACGGCTCCTCGTCGTCGCCGACGGAATGGGCGGACATCGCGGCGGCGCCACCGCCTCCCGCCTCGCCGGTGAAACGGTCAAGGCGCAATACCTCGGCAGCGAGACTTACGACATCGCGCAGGCACTTCGCGAAGCGCTCACGCGCGCCAATGCGCGGATTTTCACCGAGGCGCAGGCCAACCCTGATTTGCGCGGGATGGGGACGACGACCTCGGCGCTCGTGGTCAAGGACAACAAAGCGTGGTTCGCGCATGTCGGCGACTCGCGCATCTACCTCGTCCGCGGCGACGAGATCCGGCAGATCACCGAGGACCATTCGCTTGTCGCGTCGATGGTGCGCGAGGGACTGCTCACGCCGAAGGAAGCGGAGACGCATCCGCGGCGTAATGTTCTGCAGCGTTCGATGGGTGTCGGCGAGGACGTCGAGATCGACGTCAGCGGTCCGTTCGATATCAAGGAGAACGACGTCTTCATCCTCTGCAGCGACGGACTGCATGGCTTGGTTAAAGAGCCGGAGTTGAAAGAGATCGCCGCGCTGCCGATCGATCAGGCGGCGACCGAGTACGTGAAGCGTGCGCTGAACCGCGGCGCGCCGGACAACGTCACCGTCATCGTGGCGAAGATCGTTCCGCTCGATGAAATCGGCAACGAGACGCTGGCCGACAATGACGAAACGCTGGCCGATCATCCGCTCGATGAGACGCAGCGCGACACCGCGCCGATCGTTCCCATCACCGAGGAAGTCGCGATGACGGAACCGGTCGTGACCGTCGAAACGCCGATGCAGCCGGACCGTTTGGAGAAAACCGTCGAGACGCCGATCGCGGCGCCGCGAAGCTCCTTGCTCAAGTGGGTGCTCATCTCGATGCTCGTCCTCGGCGGCGCCGCCGGTGCGTGGCTGTACTGGAACCATCAACAAGGAATCGCCGCCACGACCACATCGCCCAGCCGGTAATCTCATGTTCGCCCCGCCCCGTCTCCTCCTCGTGCCTCTCCTCCTCACCGCCCTCGGATGCCGCGGCGAGGTGGCGCATCTCGACGACGTGCAGAAGATGGCGTACGGCGTAAAGCCGGCGGTCGTGCGCATCAGCGCCTTTGCCACCGCGCAGTTTCGTTACTCGCCCTCCGACATCAAAGCGATCGAGATCGCGCTGAAACGAGATGGTTTCAGCGTCGCGGTGCAGAGGATCCCCGAGGGCGAATATCTGGAAGTTCCGACCGGCGCGGGCGGATCGGGCAGCGGCTTCATCATCCATCCCGAGGGACTGATTCTGACGAGCGGGCATGTGGTGGAGCCGACGAGGAATGCCGATGCGCTCGACCGCGAGTTGATGCGCAACGGCGCCATCTCCGCACTGCTGAAACATTTTCCGGTCGACGATCTGCGCAAGCTGCACCGCACCGATCTGCTCGACCGCTACATCGCCGCGCTCGTTGCGAACAGCACGCTGGAAAAACGCGTGGTCACGAATGAAGTCGAGCTCTCGAACGGGGAAAAGCTGCCGTTCACGATCGATCGCTTCTCGCCCGCGCTCGCGCAGCGCGGCACCGATCTCGCGCTGCTGCGCGTCAAGCACAAGAACCTGCCGGCGCTCACGCTCGGCGACTCCGACTCGACGCGCGTCGGTGAGTCGATCTGGTCGGTTGGTTATCCCGCCGTGGCCAGCAGCACCGACGACGTCATCGGCGGCTGGCTTTCGCGTGACAGCGATCTCGAGGCCACCTTCAACCCCGGCATCATCACCGCCATCAAGCGCGACGTGACCAACACGCCGGTCTTTCAATCGAACGTCGCCATCTACCGCGGCAACTCAGGCGGGCCGGCAGTCAACCGCGGCGGCGAAGTGATCGGCATCTCGACGTGGGGCCACACCGATGCCGAGGCGATCAAGTTTCTTGTCCCGATCAACGTCGCGCGGAGCTTTCTGCGCGACGCCAAAGTCGCGGTGAATGTCGAAGGAGAGTTCGAACAGCACTACCGCGCCTCGCTCGACGCCGCGCAGGACGGGAAGTGGACCGTCGCCTCGACGGAACTGGCCAGCGCGAGCAACCTCTTTCCGAACTCGCCCGACATCATCCGCTTCCGCCACGACACCGAAGTCGCGCTGCGATCGATGCCGCTCTGGCGCAAGCATCCTGTGGCAACCGCAGGCGCCGGCGGCGCACTCGCCGTGCTGGCGATCGGTTTAGCCATTCCGCTCGCGCGCCGTCCGCGCATCCCGGCCGACATGCTCAAGGTGACTACCGAGCGCGTCATCTCGCCGGCCAGCGCGCCACCCGGTGCCGCAATGCTGGGCAAGTTCACCATCCTCAACGGACCGCGCGCCGGCGAGCGCCTCGGCCTTGCCGGATCGGGCATCCGCGTGGGACGGGAAGCAGCAATGTGTGAGATCGTATTGGAGAATCCCAAGGTCTCGCGGCTGCACGCGGAAGTAGTCTCGATCGACGGCAAAGTGCTGCTGATCGACCGGAATTCGTCGAACGGGACGTACGTAAACGACCAGAAGATCGACAAGCGATTCCTCAAAGACGGCGACATCATCTACTTCGGCGGGCGCAACGCGGTTGCGGTGGCCTTCCATGCGTGAGGCATTGAATCGTGGCTGATAAGCGGTGTGAGAACGGGCATTTCATCGACGAGAGCTGGGACCTCTGTCCGTATTGCCCCGCGGAAAACGCTGAATCCGACAACATCCCGGTCGTGCGTCCCACGCGATTCGCTGATGGACCGCGTCCCGCGCCGGTGGCTCCGGAGCCGATCCGCCGTCCGACCGCCGTCCCTCCGCCGACGATGAACCGTCAGGCCGCGGTGGCCGCCGTCGAAGCGGAGCCGGTCGAGCGAACTGTTGCGGTGCAGAAGCTCGATCCGCTGGCGCAGCCGAAACGCTACGTCGTCGGCTGGCTGATCGGATTGAACGGCGCCGCGCGCGGCGAATCGTTCCCGGTCCGCATCGGCCGCAACGTCCTCGGACGCGACCGGCGGTCGGACATCGTGGTCAACGACGATCAGGCTTCGTCGCATCACGCCGATCTTGTCTTCCGCCCCGAGGAGCGGCGGTTCATTTTGATGGACCACAACTCGACGAATGGCACGTACGTGAACGACGGCGAGATCGAGCCGCGGCGCGATCTGGCGGCGAAAGACGTCGTCCGCGTCGGCTCACACAAGTATCTATTCATGCCGCTCTGCAACGAAGGCTTCTACTGGGATGAAGAGGGCGCGCTGAAATGATCGGCAACGTCGTCGGCAACTACCGCATCGAGCGCGAGCTCGGCGAAGGCGGGATGAGCCACGTCTATGTCGGCCGCACGATCACGCGCACCGAAATCCTGCCGGCCGATTACGTCGTCGTGCTCAAGGTGATGAGCGAAGAGCTGGCCGGCGAAGTCACGGCTCGCAAACGCTTCGTCAAGGAAGCGCACATCCTCGAGAAGCTGCGCCACCGCTACATCACCCGCTTCTACGAATTCATCAACAACGCCGATCACGCCGTGCTGGTGATGGAGCTCGTGGAAGGAACGCCGGTCGACGTCCTGCTCACCGAACGCGGCGCGCTGCCGATCGCCGACGCCATCAGCACCGCGCAATGCCTGCTCGAAGCGCTCGTCTACGCGCACGGCAAAGGGATCGTGCATCGCGACATCAAGCCCGCCAACCTGATCCGCGAGAGCACGAGTGCCGGCGTGGTGAAGGTGACCGACTTCGGCATCGCCAAAATCAAGGAAGGCGGCACCGGCAGCGGCCAGACGGTCCTCACAAAATCCGGCTTCCTCCTCGGCACGCCGCACTACATGTCGCCCGAGCAGATCCGCGAGCCGAAGGATGCCGGCGCGAAGAGCGACGTCTACTCCGCCGGCGTCGTGCTGTACGAGATGCTCACCGGCGCGCTGCCGTTCAACAGCCGCTCGCTGCCGAAGCTGATCGACGCGATCTATCGCGGCGAGAAGCAGCCGCCGCGCGCCTTCCGTCCGGAGATCGACGCCGAGCTCGAAGCGATCGTGCTGCGCGCGATGCATCCGCGCATGGAGCAGCGCTACGAATCGGCGCGGCAGTTTTTCGAAGCGCTGGAGGAGTACAACCTCCGCCCCGGCTACACGCCCACGATGCGTCCGATTCCGGCGGCGGTGAATCCGAATGCCGCGCAGCATTGGCAGCTCGTGCATGTGAAAGCCGAGGCGAATGAGAAGCACGCGCTGAACGGCGACAGCATCATGGTCGGCCGCGACCGCACCTGCTCGGTCGTGCTCGCGCATCCGGCCGTCTCCCGCCGCCACGCCCGCATCACCATGAACGGCGGCTCGCCCACGCTCGAGGATCTGAAGTCCGCCAACGGAACGTATGTAAACAACACGCGCATCGATAAAGCCGTGTTGAAGCCGGGAGACGTAGTGCGCTTCGGCGCCGACCCGGCGTGCAGTTATGTGTTGAGGAATCAGTGATGCGGTTGCGCGGTCTCGCGGTTACACGGTCTCGGGGTGGGGGTGCCGCGAGACCTCGAAACCGCGAGACCACGCAACCACGTTCGGAGACAAACATGACCCAGATCAACTGCCTCCGCTGCAAACAGCCGATCGATCCGAGCCTGGAGCAATGTCCCGCCTGCGGCGAGCGGGTGACGGTGTTCCAGCGTACCTATTCGTCGAAACTCCTCGACGGCAAGTACCAGATCCTCGATCGCCTCGGAATCGGCGGCATGGGCGAGATCTTCAAAGTCCGCCACATCCATCTCAACGAGCTGCGCGTCATCAAGATCATGCGGCCGAACGTCGCCGCCGACGATCAGGGCATGCAGCGCTTCCTCCAGGAAGCGCGCACGTCAACGATGATCAAACACAAGAACCTGGCGATGCTCTACGACTTCGCCCAGCTCGACGACGGCTCCTACTACATGGTGTGGGAGTTCATCGACGGCACCAACATTCAGAAGTGGATCGGCCAGAACGGCCCGATGCCGCCGCGGCTGGCCATCGAGATTTCCGTGCAGGCGCTGAGCGGACTCGATCACCTTCACTCGATGGGCCTCATCCACCGCGACATCTCGCCCGAGAACATCATGCTGTCGCAGGACCACCACGGAAAACTGCTGGTCAAGGTCATCGACTTCGGCATCGCCAAACAGCTCGCGGAAGGCGAAGGCAGCCAGGGCCTGACGCAGACCGGCATGTTCCTCGGCAAGCTGAAATACGCGTCGCCGGAGCAGGCGGGATTTCTCAAGGAGGGCGAGCATCTCGATCCGCGCTCCGACCTTTATTCGTTCGGCATCGTCATGTACGAGATGCTGGCCGGCCGCGCGCCGTTCCAGGCCACCAATCCGCACGGCTACATCCTCAAACACGTCACGGAAAAGCCGCTGGCGATTCATGAGCTCAATCCGGCGGTGAAAGTCCCGCCGCAGCTCGAGTCGGTCATCATGAAGTCGCTGGAGAAGAGCCGCGACAACCGCTACGCGACCGCGGCCGATTTCGAGCACGCACTCGAAGCGATCCGCAACACCGTACCTCCCGATCAGAAGTACGGACTGGGCGAGCGGATGATCACGCTCTCCGGCGCGCAGACGCTGGCCGATCTGCCGAAGTTCACCACCGGCCCGAGCGGCACGTTCAGCGGCCAGCAGTCGACGCAGCAGACGATGACGGGGCAGCCGACGCAGTCCGAAACGGCAATGCCTTCAATGCCGCCGCCGCGGACCGGCCCGACCGGAACGAAGATCGGCAGCGACGAAGCGACGGTGATGGAGCGCAACCTCGGCCCGACAGGCACGATGCCGGGTGCGCAAGGCACACGCGCCGGCAGCGACGAGGCGACGGTGATGGAACGCCTGTCATCGACTGCCGCGCCGACCGCCGCCGAACAGAAGTGGAGCGGCAACGCCGAAGCGACGATGATCGAGCGGCAGGTCTCGCCGGCGGCGTTCGCGCCGAAGAAGAGCAACGCCGGCATGATGATCGGCATCGCCGCGGCGATCGTCATCATCCTCGGCGGTGGTTTCTATTTCTGGAAAAACAGGCAGCCGGTTGCGCCGGTCGCTCCCGTCAGCACGACCGTCGTAACCACCACTGCTCCGACGTCGACCGCTCCGATTCCTGCCGGCCAGGGCGTCCTTCTCCTTTCCGCATCGCCGTGGGGCGATCTCGAAAAGATCGTCGACGAAAAGGGAAAAGCGATCGACCTGACCGACGACAAGAAATCGACGCCCACCCGCATCGAGCTGGAGCCGGGCAAGTACGCCGTGACCGTTGCCAGCCCGAGCGGGACGACGCAGACGATGAACGTGCAGGTCGAAGCCGGCAAGCAGGTGCGAAGGACGTTCGACTTCGGAAACGTTAATTTCGACGAGTTGGAAAAGGAAGTCGCGAAGCCATGAAATCCGCGCGCACGATCACGATCGGATTGGTATTCGTCCTCACCGCCACCGCGGCATTCGCGTCGTGGTACGACGACTATGACGACGGCCTCAAAGCCGCGCGCAACGGCCAGTGGTCCACCGTCATCCAGAAGATGACCGCGGCGATCAAGGGCAATGGAAAAGAGAACGACAAGGCGCGCACCTACGGCGCGATCTTCATCAACTATCACCCGTTCTACTACCGCGCCATCGCCTACCTGAACACCGGAAAATACGAACAGGCCATCAGCGATCTCGAACAATCCAGCGGCCCCGGCGAAGAAAACCTCGGGTCCATCGAAACGCTGATGTCGCGCGCGAAAGGAAAACTCGCCCAGGCCAGCACGCCGCCTGCGCCGGAACCGCAGCCGCAGCCTCCCGCGCCGCAGCCGCGCATCGTTCCGGTTCCCGTTCCCGTGCAGCCCGCCGCTCCATCGATCGATCCGGCGCTTCGCCAGCGCGCGATGAATGAGATCAACCAGGCCAAGACGCACATCGCCGCCGCGCAGCAGCGCAAAGCAGGAAACACGCCGCAATACGCACAAGCGACGCAGGCGCTCACCGATGCGCTGACGAGAAGTGCCAACGCGCGCTCGAACGACGATCTGAACGCGGCGATCGCATCCGCGCAGAACGCCGCCACGATCGCCGATCTCGCACCGGCGCCCGGCGCACCGATCCCCGCGCCTGCACCCGTTCCGACGCGTCCCACGCAAGCGAGCGCCGTCATCCTCGCGGACGCATCACACCGCGTCCGCGATGCGCTGGAAAGCTACTTCCGCGGTGAATTCGACGACGCCGCGAAAAAGTTCAGCACCCTCTCGCACGACATGCCCACCAACGGCTACATCTGGGCCTTCCTCGGCGCCTCCCAATACTCGCAATACGCCTTCGAAGCTGACGACGCCTACAAAGACCAGGCGATGGAGTCGTTCCGCAAAGCGAAGAACCTTCGCAAATGGAACGGCGGTCTGCCGCCGAAGTACTTCTCCAAGCGGATTCGAAAAGTGTTCGACAGCGCGAGTTAGCGCTCAACGTTTCGCCGCGTTCGCGGCAATCCAACCGAAGAGGCGTAGAACGCAAACGGCCGGCTGTTCGCCGGCCGTTCGAGTGACGTCGTTCTACTGATTGCCCTGACCGGACACGCTCGAGCCGCCGATCTCTTTGCCTTCGTCGCTCTTCGCATTCGAGGAACCGCCGGTGAAGTCGGAAGCGGTTTCCTTGACGGTGCTGACCATGCGGCTGATCGCGCTGCGCGCAGTGGAGAGCACGCCGCCCTTCTTCTTCGACGAAGCCTTCTTCGCAGGAGCTTTCTTGGCGGCAGCTTTCTTCGCGGGAGCCTTCTTCGCTGCGGCTTTCTTCGCGGGGGCCTTCTTCGAAGCAGCAGACGCTTTCTTCGACGACGCCTTTTTCGCGGGAGCTTTCTTCGCAGCGGCTTTCTTCGAGGACGCTTTCTTCGAAGACGAAGCCTTCTTCGACGGCGCCTTCTTGCCGGCTCCCTTCTTCGAGGAAGACTTCTTCGCAGCCGATTTCTTCGATGCGGACTTCTTCGCTGCTGACTTCTTGGCGGGGGCTTTCTTCGCGGATTTCTTCGAGGACTTCTTGGCAGCCATGGATTCTCTCCTATTCAAAACCTGGTCGGTGGGGAGCCGTACGTTTGAAAGAAAATTGTGCTGCGTGGCAACCGCGTTGCACGAATTTCAATGTAGACGAAGATGTGGCGATTGTCACGCACGCAACGGCTTCCGCGATGGCTCGCAGCGATTGCAATCGCCGCATTCGTCGCCGCCGAAGCGTTTTCGATCTACATCTTCATCCTCAATCGCCGGCTCACGCGCGAGCTGGTGAACCATTCCTGGCGCGAGCCGACCGTCATCATCTCCGCCGCGCGGCGCACGCCGATGCGCGTGGCCACGTTGTACGGCGTCGACTGGCGCATCACCCCGCCGGTCACGCTGCAGTCGCTCCCCGCGTACGTGCCGAACGCGTTTCTCGCAGCGGAAGACGTTCGCTTTCACCATCACATCGGCATCGATCCGATCGGAATGGCGCGCGCGCTCTTCACCAACATCCGCGCGCACGGCATCGCCGCGGGCGGCTCGACGATCGATCAGCAGATCATCAAGGCGCGCTTTCTTTCGCAGGCGCGAACGTGGCGCCGCAAGATCACCGAGATCTTCCTGGCCGTGCTGCTCGACGCGCGCATGCCGAAGAATGAGATCCTAGAGATCTATCTCAACGACGTTTACCTCGGCCACAACAACGGCAAGCCGGTGCTCGGCGTCGACGAAGCGGCGCGGCTCTATTTCAACAAACGCCCCTCGGAACTGCGCGTCGACGAAGCGGCCGTTCTCGCGGGCATGATCCGCGCGCCGAATCGCGATACGCCCGAGAAGCGGCCAGACATCGCCCGCGCCCGCCGCGACGCCATCCTCGCCGTCATGCGCGACCACGACTGGATCAGCGACGCGCAACTCGCGGCAGCGAAGAACCGCGACGTCGAATTCACTGGCGGCACGATCCCGCAGGCGCCGTATCCGTTTTACCTTCGCGCGCTTCGCGGCGACATCGTGAAAGAGATCGGCGTCCGCTCCATCATCGAAGGAGCGCTGACGATCGTCTGCGAGATCGATCCCGACGCGCAGCGCAACGCCGAGCGCGTGGCCTCGCACGCGCCGGCGCAGCTCGAGGCGGCGCATTCGTGGATCCGCGCGCAGGCTCGCACCGAGCCGCTGCAGGTCGCGCTGCTCTCCGTCGATCCGCGCAACGGCGGCATCCGCGCGCTCGTCGGCGGCACCGACTACAACGTCTCGCCCTTCGACCGCACCTCGGCCATGCATCGCCAGCCGGGATCGGCGTTCAAGACGTTCGCGTATCTCGCCGCGATTGCCTCGAAGAAAGCGACGACCGCCACGCTGCTGCTTGATGCGCCGGTCAGCGTCGCGGTCAACGGCAACGAAACGTGGCAGCCGCACAACTACGACGATCGCTACCGCGGCCGCGTGACGCTGCGCGAATCGTTTGAGCACTCGCTGAATGTGCCGACGGTCCGGCTCTCCGAGGATGTCGGGATCGCGCGGGTGGTGGACACGGCGGAGAAGTTCGGATTCGAAGAACACTTCGCGCGCATCCCCGCGCTGCCACTCGGCGTCACCGAAGTCTCGATGCGCGAATTGACCGCGGCGTACACGCCGTTCCCGAACCTCGGCATCCGCGTCGAGCCGTTCCTCCTGCGAGAAGTGCGCGACCGCGCCGGCAAGACGCTGTACGCGCATGACCTCGAACAGAAGCGCGTTGCCGATGCCGGCGCGACGTACATCCTCCACACGCTTCTGCGCGGCGTCGTACAGCGAGGCACGGCCTCGCGTCTCAAACGCTACGGACTCGGATATGTCGCGGGCAAAACCGGAACGACGAACGACTATCGCGATGCCTGGTTCGTCGGATACACCTCGGACATGGTGACCAGCGTCTGGGTCGGCTTCGATCACGGCGCACCGCTGCGGCTTTCATCGGGCGAGGCGGCAATCCCGATCTGGGGCGCGTACATGAGCGCCATCCCGCACGTTCCCGGCGAGCCGCGCGCGCCGAAGGGCGTGACCTTCCGCGACATCGATCCCGAGACCGGCATGCTCTGGCAGGATGGCTGTCCCGGACCGATTCGCGAAGTCTTCCTGAACGGCACCGCCCCGACGCGACGTTGTCCGGCCGGCTTCTTCGGCAACATCGTCCGCCACGTCTTCTTCGACCGCGACAACTTCGACGAGCCGCCCGCGATCACCTTCGAACAGTTCCGCAAATGGGCGAACGACGTCGACCGCGAGCGGCAGGAGGTCGAAAGCGCGTGGGGAAGATTGAAGAGAGTATTTGGACAGTGACCGTCTGTCATCCTGAGCCGCCGCAGGACGGCGAAGGATCTCAAGATGCGAAACTCCGGCTGAAACCGCTGGGATTCAACACAGCTTGGGAAGTTTGAGATCCTTCGCCGTCCTGCGGCGGCTCAGGATGACAGGTGGTCGCGTTTGACAAACTCCCCGCCCCGTCCTAACCTCGCCGCTCGCTGGATTGATTTGGGGTCGCTTGCAACCAGGGTAAAAAAAGCTAAATAGCCGGCAAGTTCGAATTCGTTTTTCGATTTGGCCCCACGTCGATCCCGGCGTGGGGCTTTTGTTTTTTGGTTGCCGGGTTGCCAGGTTGCCCGGTCGCCTTGGAAGTTGGGAACCTGGCAACTTGGCAACCAGGCAACCAACACATGCGCGACTTTATCCAGGCTATCGCTGACGAGCACGTCTACCTCTTCGACGGGGCGATGGGGACGATGCTGTACGCCAAAGGCGTCTTCATCAACAAGTGCTACGACGAGCTGAATCTCCGCAATCCGGAGATCGTGCTCGAGGTGCACAAGCAGTACGTCCGCGCCGGCGCGGAAATCATCGAGACGAACACGTACGGCGCGAACCGCGTCAAGCTGCGCAGCTTCGGCATCGAGGACGAGCTTCGCGCGATCAACGAGCGCGGCGCGAAACTGGCGCGCGAGGCCGCGGGCGATGGCGTGTACGTGGCCGGCGCAATCGGTCCGCTGGGCATTCGCATCGAGCCGTACGGACCGACGGCGCTCGACGAAGCGCGCGAGTACTTCCGCGAACAGGCCGCCGCACTTCGCGATGCCGGCGTCGATCTCTTCGTGCTCGAGACGATGTCGAACATCGCCGAGATCGAGCAGGGCATCCTCGCTATCCGCGACGTTTGCTCGCTGCCGATCGTGGCGCAGATGACCATCGGCAACGACGGCCGCACGATCTACGGCGACGTGCCGCGCACGATCGCGCAACGGCTCGACGTCGCCGGCGCCGACGTCATCGGTCTGAATTGCTCCGTCGGGCCGGACGTCATGCTCGATGCGATCGAAGAGATCACCGCCGTCACCGCGAAGAAGATTTCCGCGCAGCCAAATGCCGGTCTGCCGCGCGAAGTAAACGGCCGTCAGATGTACATGGCCTCGCCCGATTACATGGCCAAGTACGCCAAACGTCTCATTCACAAAGGCGTGAAGTTCCTCGGCGGCTGCTGCGGCACGACGCCCGAGCACATCAAGATTATGGCCGACGCCGTGCGGCCGCTTTCGCCGCGCCGTTCGTTCGTCGTCGTGGAACGCGATGCGGATTCCGCGCAAAGCCAGTCGAAAGAGTCCGTGCCGATGTCGGAGCGTTCGAACTGGGGAAAGAAGATTGCCGCGGGCGAGTTCGTGACGACGATCGAGATCACGCCGCCGAAAGGACCAAATCCCGACAAGATGATCGAGTCGGTGCGCTCGATCAAAGCGGCTGGCGTCGATGCGGTCAACGTTCCAGACGGTCCGCGCGCGCAGAACCGCATGGGCGCGATCGCCGTCGCCGTGCTGCTGCAGCAACGCGTCGGCATCGAGACCGTTCTCCACTACTGCTGCCGCGACCGCAACCTCCTCGGCATGCACTCCGATCTGCTCGGCTGCGCCGCGCTCGGCCTGCGCAACCTGCTGCTCATCACCGGCGATCCTCCGAAGATGGGGCCGTATCCCGACGCAACTGCGGTCTTCGACATCGATTCGATCGGCCTGACGAACATGGCCAACCTGATGAACCACGGCCTCGACCTCGGCGGCAATCCGTTCGGCGAGCCGACCACGTTCACGATCGGCGTCGGAGTCAATCCCGGCCACCTCGATCTCGACTACGAGCTGCGCCGCCTCGAATGGAAAGTGAAAGCAGGCGCCGAGTACGCGATCACACAGCCGGTGTTCGACGTTGCGGTGCTGGAACGCTTCCTCTCGCAGATCGGCGACATGCACCTGCCGGTCGTCGCCGGCATCTGGCCGCTGCTCTCCTATCGAAATGCGCAGTTCATGAACAACGAGGTGCCCGGCGTTTCGGTGACGGACGAGGTCATGGAGCGGATGCGCATCGCCAGCGAAAAGAGCAAGGAGCACGGCCTTCGCGAAGGCATCGCCATCGCGCGCGAGACGCTTGAACGCGTGCGCGACCGCGTGGCCGGCGTGCAGGTGTCGGCGCCGCTGGGCCGGGTCGATCTTGCGCTGCAGGTGTTCGAGGGGTTGGCTTCAGTTCATCCTGAGGGAGCGCAGCGATCGAAGGATCTGGCGGTTTAACCCGCTGTGAATCATCGCCAGAACCTTCGTCGGGCTTCGCCCCGCTCAGGATAAATTTGAACTAGTCCGACCCTTCCGGCCGCACCTGCTGCTGCACCACTTTCTGCAGACTGCCTTGCGATGAGTCGAAGAGCGCGGTCATGCGGATCTGGACGGGCGAACGTCCGGAGAAGCCGTTGGGATCGCTGATGAACGCAGTCGTCATCACGTCCACTGATTGCGCGGCGTGTGGCTGGATGACGGTGTCGTAGAGCCGGTTCTTCGACTGAATGGCGATGCCGCCTCCGCCGAGGCTTTCGAGATCGACGCGGCGGAGCGTGATGGGGATGTCGGCCTGATTGAGGATGCGCAACTCGAAGTGCGCTTCAACGCCCGAGGCAACGGTCGGGACGTTCGTGAGATCGGTGCGGCCGATGATCGTCACGTCGGGTGAAGGGATGTGTGCCGCGTTCAGCGACACCTGGTTGCTGCTTGTGCAGGCGGCGGCGATGAGAAGTGCGGAAAGAGCGATCAGTTTGCGCATGACGTCAGTCTCCAAGCGTTCCGACATTCTGGACTTCAACTTTCTGGAACTTCTTGCCGCCGGCCTCGAACTCCAGCGCCGCGCGCAGCGTCACCGGGCCGTTCGCGCCGCCGACGGTATTCATCGAGACATACGCCGGCGCCCAGAAGGCCACGCGCTTCGTCTCTCCCGGCGCGATCGTTTCGTTGAATGCCTGCGAATAGGACGGGAGGGTGTACGAGCCGCCGCCGATCGACTGCACCGCAACGCGGCGCAGGCTCAGCGGCTGCGTCAGCGTATTTTTCACCTCGACCGCGAACTGGGCGGAGAGAGGACCGGTGTCGTGCTCCGTGCCTGGTGCGACTCGGGAGATCTGGTAGAGGTTCACGTCCGGCTCGGGACCGGGCGCACCGGAATTCGTCGCGCAACCGAACACGAGCAGCAGCGCGGTCAACGTCAGAACTGTACGCATGAATCAGTACCTCCAAAACAGAACGGGGAGCGTTTCCGCCCCCCGTCAGGTTGTCACATCGAACTCGTGAAGATGTTTCACTTCACGTAATTCAGCATCTCTTTCGCCGTCGCGGCGTCCTTGCCGTTCGGCTCCAGCTCCAGATATTTCTGGAGGTTCGCCTTCGCGTCGGCGTTCTTCTGAGTCCTTACATACAGCATGCCGAGCTCGTAGTACGCCTGCGCGAACTTGTCGTTGGCGCTGATCGCGCCCTTCAGCAGCGGTTCGGCTTCCGCGTCTTTGCCGCTGTTGATGAGGTGCGCCGCGTCGTTGAACATCGATGCCGCGTCGGCCGGCAGCTTCTTCCGATACTCGGCGGACTTCGCTTTGTCGCCTTTGCCGGCGTATGCATCGGCGAGGACGCTGAACATGTCCTGGTTGTCGTTGTCGATCTCCAGCGCCTTGTTCGCGCGGTCGATCGCCTTGTCGTAGTTTTTGGTGCGGAGATACAGCTTGCCGAGCGCTTCGTAGCCGGCGGTGAGGTCCGGCTTGGCTGCGACCGCTTCCTCAAGCTTGGCGATCGCTTCGGGGATCTTGCCGTCGTTGGCCAGTGCAGCGCCTTCGTTGTAGGCGGCAACGGCCGGGTTCGGTTTGACACCGGCGGGAGCCGCGCTGCCCGCCGGCGCGGCGCCGGAACCGGCCACGAGCTGGACGTCCTTGGTGTTGATCTCGCTGATCGACGGCTTCATCGTGAATTCGAAGGGAGCGTATCCGTCAGCTTTGACCGTGAACTTGTACGAAATCGTGCCGTCGAGGATGAGAAAGCGGAAGACGCCGTCCTTATCAGCCTTGAACTCGTTGTGGACGTTGTGGCCTGAAACCGCGTCGATGATGATCGTCGCGTTCGGGATCGGTTTCTTGCTGGCTGCGTCGGTGACTTTTCCCTGCATGCGGGCTTCACCGAGCGCGAACGCGTTGCCGGCCACGACCATGAGCGCCAGTACGCCGAGGGCGAATGTTCTACGCATCTGCATCTCCTATTGATTGATTGTTCGTCGGAAGTTAACGCCTCGCTACTGAGGCTCATTCCGGTGTTATTCAATGCTGAGGTAGGTCTGATCCTTGAGCCCGCGCTCGAATTCCTGGAGCAGGCGCATCCCCTCATTCGGGCGAACGATATCCTGTTTGATGGCCGCGTCGATCTGCGCCTTCATCCGCTTCTCCAGGTCGCGCCAGTCGTACTGCGTCATGGCCAGAACCTCGCCGATCGTGTTCCCCGGGATCTCTTCCTCGATGTAGAAGCCGCTCTCCTCGTCCGCATCGAGAAAGACGTGCACCTCGTTGACGCGGCCGAAGAGATTGTGGATGTCGCCCATGATGTCCTGGTAGGCGCCGGTGAGGAAGATGCCGAGGTAGTACGGCGTGCCGTCGCGAAGCTCGTGGAGCGGGAGCGTCTCGCGCACGTCGTTGCGGTCGATGTACTTCGAGACCTTGCCGTCGGAGTCGCAGGTGATGTCGACCAGTGTCGACTCCAGCTGCGGCTTCTCATTCAACCGGTGAATCGGAACGATCGGGAAAAGCTGTCCGAGCGCCCAGTGATCAAGCAGCGACTGGAAGACGGAGAAGTTGCAGATGTGCTGATCGGCCAGCTCGATGTTCAGCGTGCGCAGGTCCTCGGGGACTTCATCCGGATCCATGTGCGCGATGATGCTCTGCAGCTTCTCGGCGATCTCCCAGTACAGCGTCTCGATGCGCGCTTTCACGTCGAGCGGAAGCAGCCCGAGCTCGAACATCTGCTGTGACTGCTCCTTGATCTGCTGCAGGTCGTGCCACGCCTCATTGATGTTGTCGTCGTTCAGGCCGCGATCGATCTCCAGGATCTCGCGCGTGAGTTTGTGATCGCTGGCGCGCACGGTGCGCGGTTCGATAGGCGTCTTCTCGATCGCGCCGAACGCCTGCACCACCAGCACCGAATGATGCGCGACGATGGCGCGGCCCGACTCCGAGACGATGTTCGGATGCGGCACCTTCTCGTCATCGCAGACGTCCATGATGTTGTAGACGATGTCGCTCGCATACTCCTCGAGCGTGTAGTTCATCGACGAGTGGAACTCGGAACGCGAGCCGTCGTAGTCGATGGCCAGTCCGCCGCCGACGTCGAGATATTCGAGCGGATGTCCGAGCTTGTGCAGCTTGGCGTAGTACATCGCCGCCTCGCGCACGGCGCGCTTGATGGTGAGGATGTCGGGGATCTGCGAGCCGATGTGGAAGTGGAGCAGCTTGAACGCCGAATCCATCTTCGCCTCGCGCAGGATTTCGATTGCTTCCAGGATTTCCGCCGTCGACAGTCCGAACTTGGCGTGCTCGCCGCCGGATGTGGCCCACTTGCCTTTGCCTTTCGACAGCAGCCGGACGCGCATCCCGATCCACGGCTCGACGTTCATCTCCGCAGCGATCTTCGTGATGGTGCGGACTTCGGAGAGTTTCTCCGCGATGAGGATGACTTTCTTCCCCAGCTTGCGGCCGAGGAGCGCCATCCGGATGAACGAGGTGTCCTTGTACCCGTTGCAAACCAGCAACGCCTCGGGATCGTTATGGATGGCCAGCCCAGCGAACATCTCCGGCTTCGATCCGACTTCGAGGCCGTAGTTGAACGGCCGTCCGGCGTCGAGAATCTCTTCGACCACTTCGCGGAGCTGATTGACCTTGATCGGGAAAACTCCGCGATAGGAGCCGCGGTATTTGTGCTCCGCGATCGCGCCGTTGAAGGCGTTGTTCAGCGTCTCCACGCGATGGCGCAGCAAATCCTGAAAACGGATGAGAATCGGCGTATTGAGATTGAGCGCCTGCGCCTCGCGAAGCACATCGATGATCGGCACCGCGATGCCGCCTTCCTGCAGCGGCGCCACGGTGAGATCGCCCGAGGGATTGACGTCGAAGTAGCCGGTCCCCCAGCGGTCGATCATGTACAGCGAGGACGAATCGTCCACCGTCCACGGCGGCTGTTCCTCGAACTGCTTCGGATGCGCTTCCATCAGATTGGGAAGAATAGAACAAGGAGAGGCGGACGGTATTGCGACTTTCTCATCGTAATTCTCAGTTGTTCCGAGCATCACCAGCACACAAGAGTGTCTGTGCCACATCAATCCTGCCGTACTTGCACCAATGCCGTTGAACCCGCGACCGAATGTGGCACAGACACTCTTGTCTGTGCTTTCGCAGGATGCAGCGCCTGATCCTGCTAACCGTTCACGATGACAGCGCCAAACTCCCGATCTTCTTCGTCACGACCTTCCCCGGCGGTGTGTCGTGCGTGAACATCTCCAGCGCGGCGCGGAGTACCTGTTTGTGAAACTCGCGGTCTCCCGCGCGGCCGACGATGCGGCCGATGTCGCTGCCGTCGAAGGTCATCGCGCGCGGCGGACGCACCGACTCCGTCGCCGCCGGTGAGGCGGAGAGGATCAGCGTCGGAACGCCGCGGGCTTCGATCTCGCGGGCCATGTTTCCGATGGAGCGATGACAGGTTTCGGGACAGCCCGCGGTCAGGAGCACCAGCTTCGTCTTCGAACGCTCGACCTTGTCGGCGATCTCAGGAAACGTCGTCTCGTACAACTCGCGAAGCCGCGTGGTGAAACCGTAGCTGAAGTGCTGCGCGTTTACGCCGGCGATGAATCCGTCCGCCGCGAGCTCGCGCAACGTATCGAGCGGGAAGACGATGTTCGGATCGGCGTCGGCCTCGGAATGGTCATAGTGATGATGCGCGATCCGCAGCGACGCGGTCTCCGTCGCGGCGTCGATGATGCGGTACGTCGCATCGCCGGGATCCTCGGTGGGGAACGCTTCCTGCCCAGACTCGTAGACGCCGGTGGCTGACACCAGCGTGACGATCGCGGTGGAGAGATCTTTTTCGAATGGCGTGAAGGGAACACAGCGGCGGGCAATGCTGAGCATTTGAATGAACTCCTGAATGCGACGGCGGGCCCGTGGACGGCCCGCCGCGCTGGGGGTTACTGCAGATCGCGCAGTACTTCGAGAACCTGCGCGTTTTCGGGTGCCTCGGCGATGTTGTGTACGTCGACGTAGCGGACGATGCCCTCTTTATCGACGACGACGATGGCGCGCTCGCAGATCCCTTTGTCTTCCTTCCAGACGCCGTACTTCTTCGAGACTTCGCCTTTGGGATGAAAGTCCGCCAGCAGCGGGTACTTCTCGATCCCGCCCAGCGATTTTGCGAATGCAACGTGGCTCGGAACACTGTCTACCGAAATGCCCACGACCTGGGCATCATACCGTTCAAAATCGGCGATCTCCGCCTCATATCCCGGCATTTGAACCGTTCAGACAGGGGTCCAGTCGAGCGGATAAAAGACCATCACGACGTTCTTCTTGCCGCGCTGGTCGCTGAGTTTGAACTTCTCTCCGCCGCGGTGACCGGGCAGCTCGAAATCGGGGGCGGGATCGCCCACTTTGAGCGTCTGGGTCTGGCTCGCGACGGAGTCTCTTCCGGTGGTAACTGCCATTGGGAAGATCCTCCTTTTGTTGATGCGCGGCCGCGGGTCCACGCCGCCGCCGCTTCGAAACTCTATCAGTGCTGCGCCGTCTGCGTCTGTGCGTCTTTCTGCTTCACTTCGTCCTCGGCTTTCTTGCCCGCCTTCTGCAGGCCGGCGCCCGCTTTCTGCGCCACCTGGCCGAGCCCTTCCTTCACGCCGCGGCCCAGTTCGACGGAGCCGTTCTTCATCTTCTGCACGGCGTCGGACTTACCGAGGTCCTCGGTCGCCTTGTTGATCTGATCGCCCGATTTCGCGGCGTTGTCACGCGCCTTCTTCGCCGCGTCCGAGGTGTTGTTCGTCACGCGATAGGTGCCGTCCGGCTGCTTCTGCATGCACGCAAACGCCAGGAGCACGATCGCCAGGGTGGTGAGTCGTTTCATGTGAACCTCCGATGACGTTGGGAGAAGCAAGCGGCGAGCCGTGTATGCTTTGGCGTCCATGAAAAGCGTGATCACCGGCAGCGGGATCGGCATCCCGAAGAACGTCGTTCCGAACGAAAAGCTCGCCCGCATCATGGACACCACCGACGAGTGGATCCGCACACGCAGCGGCATCGAGCAGCGCCACTACGCCGATCCCGGCCAGTCCTCCACGGACCTCGGCATCATGGCCGCCGAGCAGGCGATGAAGGCCGCCGGACGAACGCACGAGGACATCGACGCGCTCATCTTCGCCACGATGACGCCCGATCATTTCTTCCCCGGCAACGGGCCGCTCGTGCAGGCGCGGATGGGCTTTCGCGAGTCGCTGCCCGCCTTCGACATCCGCCAGCAATGCTCCGGTTTTCTCTACGGACTCGATCTCGCCGACTCGCTGATCCGCAGCGGTAAGTACGCGCGCATCCTGCTGATCGGAGGCGACGTGCACACGCCGTTCATGCCGTGGCAGAACGGCTGGGATACGACGATCGGACTGGAGGACCGCGAGGTCACCGCTGAAGAGCGCGCCGGCAACACGAAAATCCGCGATCGCGTCGTGCTCTTCGGCGACGGCGCGGGCGCCGTGGTCGTCGAGGGGATGGACGACGACAGCCGCGGATTTCTGACGTCGAAGCTCTATACGAATGGCTCGAACGTCGAAGCGCTCTACACCCGAGGCATCGGATTTCGACTACGTCCGTTCGTCACGCACCAGCAGATCGATGACGGCGACATCATCCCGGACATGGACGGCCGCGAAGTCTTCCGCCAGGCGCTCTCGAAGATGCCCGAGTCGGTGCGCGAAGTCTGCGCGACGGCGGGAGTGAACGTGTCCGACATCGACGTCCTGCTCATCCATCAGGCGAATCTGCGCATCGTGGAAGGCGTGGCGAAACAGCTCGGCCTCGGCGCCGACCGCGTCCCGCACAACATCGAACGCTATGGCAACACCACCGCCGGCACGCTCCCGATCCTCTACCACGAGTGCGTCGCCGACGGCCGCATCCAACCCGGCATGCTCGTCTGCTTCACTGCCCTCGGCTCCGGGTTGCACTGGGGCGCCGCGTTGTACCGCGCGTAGCTGTCACCCCCTCCGACTATCATTCGCGCCGTGTTCTTCGTCCTCTACGACGTGCTGCTCTACGCCGCGCTGATCCTGGCGTTGCCGTACATCGTGGTCATGGGTGTGCTGCGCGGGAAGTACCTCGTCAATCTTCCGGAGCGGCTGGGGTTCTACAAAACGCCGCCGGCCGCGCACGATCTGTGGATTCATGCGGTGTCGGTCGGCGAGACGCTGGCGGCGCGGCCGATCGTCGACGCGATCCTGCGCGAACGGCCCGCGACGTCGATCGTCTTCACCACCACCACGATTACCGGCCAGGCGCAGGCGCGGCGGCTTTTTCCGGACGCGACGATCACGTACTTCCCCTTCGATTTCTCCGCGAGCGTGAAGCGTTTTCTGCGGCGGCATCGGCCGCGCGTTTTCGCCACGCTGGAGACGGAGATCTGGCCGAATGCGACGCGGCTGTCGCTCGCCGCCGGCGTGCGGATGCTGCTGGCCAACGGACGCATTTCCGATCGTTCGTTTCCGCGCTACCAGTTCCTGCGCCGCTTCGTGGCGCCGGTGCTGAAAAAGTACGACCGCATCCTGGCGCGCGAGGAGACCGATCGCCGGCGCTTCATCGCCATCGGAGCGCCGCCGGAGATCGTCGAGACCAGCGGCAACGTGAAGTTCGACTACTACCCTGACGACCGGCCGCTGGAGATCGCGCCGCGGCTGACGTCGCTCATCGCCGGCCGCAAAGTGCTGGTGCTCGGCTCGACGATGCAGGGTGAAGACGAAACGATGATCGGTGAGCTGGAGCGATTCATCGAAGTGGACAACGCCTTCGTCGTCATCGCGCCGCGAAAGCCGGAACGATTCGAGATCGTCGCGGAGATCCTGGCGACGGCGGAAGTGCGTTTCGTCCGCCGCAGCAACTGGAGCGACGGGCCGGCGGATGTGCTGCTGCTCGACACGTTCGGCGAATTGGCCAAGGTGTATCGTTTCGCAACCGCGGCGTTCGTCGGCGGAAGCCTCATGCCGTTCGGCGGACACAATCCGATCGAGCCCGCGGCGGTCGGCGTGCCGGTCTGTTTCGGGCCGTACATGTCCAACTTCCGCGAGATCGCCGGTGTCTTCCTGCGGGACGGAGGCGCGGTCGAGACCAGGAGGGCCGCCGACGTCTTCGACTTCGCCTCGCTGATGTTCGCCAACGAGGCAGCGCAGCGCGACATGAGCGAGCGCGCGCGACAGACGGTCGAACAAAACCGCGGCGCGGCGGCGAGGACGGCGGCGCGGATCCTCGAGTTACTGGCGTGATTACCCTCCTCAAGCCGATCGAGCTGCTCTGGCGCGGCGTGAACCGCCTCCGCCGCGTGCTCTATCGGCGCGGCATCCTGAAACGCAAGCGCCTGCCGCGGCCGGTCATCTCCGTCGGCAATCTGGCCGCCGGCGGCGCCGGGAAAACGCCGGCGGTGATCACCATCGCCCGCTACCTCGACAAGCGCGGCTTCCGCGTGGCCATCCTGACGCGCGGCTACGGCAGGGGCGGCAATGCGCCGGGGCTCGTGACGTCGCTCGACGCGGCGCGTTTCGGCGACGAGCCAGTGTTGCTTAAAAGCAAGCTGAAAAATATAGATGTAATCGTGGGATCGAAGCGCTATCAAAACGCAAGACAGTTTTTAAGTCAGAATGATTGCGATTTATTCATTCTCGACGATGGCTTCCAGCACCTGCAGCTGGCCCGCGACGTCGACCTCGTCATCGACTCCGGCCGCGGCGTCATGCGCGAAGGGCGTTCCGCGCTCGCCGACGCCGATTTCGTCATTCAACGCAACCTCCGCATCGTCGTACCGGAGCAATTGACCTCGCGCCCCCTCTTCGCCTTCGCCGGTCTGGCGGACAACGAGCAGTTCTTCGACTCGCTTCGATCGCAGGGACTGAACGTCATCGGTACGAAGAGCTTTCGCGATCACCATCGCTACACAGGCGCCGACGTCGCCTCGATCAAAGAAGCCGCCGGCGAGTGCCTGATCGTCACGACCGAAAAAGACGCGGTGAAGATCGACGACCGTGACATCATCGCCATCGCCGCGGAGATGATCGTCGAGCCCGAAATTCTCGAGGCGATTGCCGCCCGCATTTCCCAATGAGCCGCCGCCGCAAGAGCGCGCTTCAGCAGCGCGTCGAATACCTTCTTTATCGCGCCGTCGCCCGCGCCGTTCGCTCCGCGCCGGAGCCGGCCTTGCGCCGCTGGGGAACACGACTGGGTGCTCTGGCCCGTCACATTCTCCGAGGACGCGACCGGCTGGCCATGCGCAATCTCGCGGAGACGTTTCCGGAGAAGAGCGAGGCCGAGCGCCGCCGCATCATCGACGAATGCTGGCGCCATTTCGGACGCGAGGCGCTGGAAACGATCCGCATGCAGCACGAGCCAATCGAAGACATTCGGGCGTATTGCACCCTGATCAACGAGCACCTCATCACAGACGCCATGGCCCGCGGGCGCGGCGCGGTTTTCATCAGCGCGCACTACGGGGCATGGGAGATCGCCGGGCTGGCCATCATGGCGCTCGTGCCGAACGTCCTCACCGTGGCCCGGCCGCTGGACAACGAGCTGCTCGAGCGCGACCTCGTGCGCATCCGCGCGCTCACGGGCGCCGAGGTTGTCGATCGCCAGAAGGCGGCGCGGCCGCTGCTCAAGGCGCTGCAACGGAAGGGCGCCGTGGTCATGCTTCCCGACCAGGCCGTGCAGCCGCGCGAAGGCATTCTCGTCCCCTTCCTCGGCCGTCCGGCGTGGACCACGGACGCACCGGCAAAAATGGCGTTGCGCCAAGAGTCACCGATTGTGTTCGGTTTTTGCATTCCGGGCACAACCGGGCACCGCCTCGAGTTTGAGGAACCAATCCGGATCGATCAACTGAGTGACGACGAGAAGAACGCCGAAGCGCTGACGACGCGCATCAACGACGTAATTTCTCGCCATATCGCAGCTCGCCCGGAGTTATGGTTGTGGATGCACGACCGCTGGAAGGGGAACGCGTCGGGTGAGAACGAAAATGAAGCAGATGACCAGTGAAACAGTCGTAATCGGCCTCAATTGGGTCGGCGACAACGTCCTCGCGCTCCCCACCTATCGCGCGCTCCATCACCGCTTCCGCAGTGAAGGCGGCATCACCGTGGCCGCGCCGCAGCACATCGCGTCCCTGCTCGCCTCGGCCGGCATCTTCCGCAACGTGATCCCGTGGAACGGCGATACGCGCGAGCGCATCCGGCTGCTGAAGGCGGGACGTTTCCGCCGCGCCGTCATCCTTCCGAACTCCTTCCGCGCGGCGATGGTGGCCTTCGCCGCCGGCATCGGCGAGCGCTGGGGCTATTCGACCGACGCCCGCGGAATGCTGCTCACTCATGGTGTGCGCCGCGATCCCGCGCGCGGACATCAGCTCGACGACTATTCGATGCTGCTCGCGGCGATGAACGCACCGCGCGTCGTTGACGAGATCCCGACCATGACCATCCCGCTGCACGTGCGCGAACGCGCCGCACGTCTGCTGCGCGATGCGGGCGTTCGTCTCGACGAGCCGCTGATCGGTCTTCATGCCGGCGGTCTTTACGGCCGCGCCAAACATTGGGGCGACGATCGTTATCGCGAGCTTGCCGAGCGACTGAAAAATGCAGGCTACTCGGTCGTGCTGCTGACCAGCCCCGGCGAACGCCACCAAGCCGACGCCATTTCCGCGGCCACGAAAGGCTTGCCGATCATCGGCTACGACGGCGATGTGCTCCATCTCGCCGCCGCCATCTCGCACTGCTCCGTCGTCGTCACCAACGACAGCGGCCCGCTGCACCTCGCCACCGCCCTCGCCGTTCCCTCGGTCTCGATTTTCGGGCCGACGGATCCCGGCCGCACGGTCATCCCCGGCGCCTCGCGCGTGGTGCGCAAACCGTTCGCCTGCCAGCCCTGCTACAAGCGCGATTGCCCGCTGTTGCACCACGGCTGCATGAACGAGATCAGCGTCGACGACGTCTACTTCGCCGCGGTGAGTTTGTTCAACGAGATCGAGGGAAAGATCGAAACCGACGGCGCCGGCGCGGTGGCATTCGGCAGCGAGTAAGCGTCAGAACCGTTTCACCAGCCAGACGATCGCCAACCCCACGACCGCGAGCGTCGATCCGAGGAGACAGATCCCTTTCGTTCCCGATGCGACGCTGGCGATGTTCGGCAGGAAGCCCAGACTGTTCGGATAGCGCTTCAGCATGGCAATCACCGTTGCGTTCTCGCAGTAATCGGCGATCACCGTGAGCACCGGAAACACCACGAGCCAGCGCGGCGCTCCCGCTCCCGGAATCAGCCCCAGAATCGCGGTCATGAACGCCAGGCCGTAGATCATCGGGAAGAGCAGGTCGGTAGTCGTTTCCTGCTTGTAGTACTGCGGCAACTGGCCCGCATCGTCGAACTGTTTCAGGATGCCGGGCACCGACGACGGCCAGTAAAGACAGCGACCGTCGAGACTTTTGGTGGGATAGCCCTCCGCCTTGAATTCGTATTTCGAAAAGTAGAAGACGAGAGCGAGGGCGCCGATGAAGATGAGCCAACGGATCAGGAGGAACATCGCAATTCACCTCGTCCCACTTGCGCCATAATCGGCGCTCTATGAATAGACGCGCCATCGTCATCGTCTGTGACTCCCTCGGCGTCGGCGAGCTGCCCGACGCGCGCGATTTCGGCGACGAGGGCTCGAATACCCTCGGCCACGTTCTTGACTCGCAGCATCCGACGCTGCCCAACCTGTCGCGCATCGGATTGCTGCACACGCTGCCGCAGCCGGCATCAACCGAGTCGCCGCGCGGCGCGTTCGGACGCATGGCCGAAGTCAGCGCCGGCAAAGACACCACCACCGGCCACTGGGAAATGATGGGACTCATCGTCGAGGATCCGTTCCGCACCTATCCGAACGGCTTTCCGGCCGACGTCATCGCCGAATACGAGCGCCGCATCGGCCGCAAGACTCTCGGAAACAAAGCCGCCTCGGGGACGGTGATTCTCGACGAGCTGGGCGAAGAGCACATGCGCACTGGCTCGCCGATCGTCTACACCTCGGCCGATTCCGTTTTCCAGGTCGCTGCGCACGAAGAAATCATTCCGGTCGATGAGTTGTGGCGCATCTGCGCGATCGCCCGCGAGTTGATGCGCGGTGAGCACAACATCGGCCGCATCATCGCGCGGCCGTTCATCGGAACCGGCAAAGGGCACTTCAAACGCACCGCGAACCGCAAGGACTTTTCCGTGCGACCGACCGGCATCACCGTCGTCGAGCGCGCCTTCAATTCCGGCAAGCAGGTCATCGGCCTCGGCAAGATCGCCGACATCTTTGACCGCGTCGGCATCTCGCAGGAGATCCGCACCGAGAACAATTCGGACGGGATGCGGAAGACGATCGATCTGATCCGCCAGTCCGACGCCGATTTCATCTTCACGAATCTCGTCGACTTCGATTCCAAGTACGGCCACCGCAACGACGCTGCCGGCTACGCGAAAGCGCTGGAGACGTTCGACGGCGAGCTCGGGGCGCTCCTCGGCGACCTGCGCGATGACGACCTTCTCTTCATCACCGCCGATCACGGCTGCGATCCGACCGACGTCTCCACCGACCACACCCGCGAGTACGTGCCGCTGATCGTGGCCGGCCCGCGCGTCATCGCGCAGCCGCTCGGTACGCGGTCAACGTTCGCCGACCTCGGCGCGACGATCTGCGAGCACCTCGGCCTTTCGCGCGACGGTCTGCCCGGCACGAGCGTCCTCCAGCAGGTGATCAAATGAAACGCGCCGCCATCGTCATCGCGCTTCTCACCTCCACAAGCGTCCTCGCTCAGATTCCCGCCGCCCGCGTTGCAGCCGATGCAAAAGTGATCGACCGCGTCGCGGAGGCGAGCAGGAACGATCTGCCGCGCGATCTGCTCAAGCGCATCGTCACCGAAGACATCGACCTTCTGCGCGGCAAGCGCGCCGACGGCACCTACCAGTACGCCGCGTACGACCGCATGGAAGCCGGCCGCAAGTCCGACAGCTTCTCCGTCGATCCCGAGCACAAAGAGTCGGTGCTGGAGTTGCGCGACACGTTCCCGTACCGCTTCATCGTCACCGTTCCGTCGCGCCGCATGGTCCTGGCCAAGAACCATCACATTTACATCGATCGCATCGAGATCGAACTCCTCCCGCAAACCTCCTCGGAGAAAAAGTTCCAGACGGTGAAGGTCGATTCCTGGCTGGAGCCGGGCGCGTCGAAGACCGTCGATCTCGGCGACATCGGCAAGCAGGCCACCGCCCGCGTCTACGCGCACGCCGAGGCGGGCGGATACGCGAACGTGACGCTGACGTTCATCGAGGCGCGAATTTTCGACGAACCGTCCAGCCCTTACGCCGACTCCGTCGACAGCGCGAAGGCGATCCTGAAAGCGATTGATCACAGCGATACGGCCTCGATCCGTGCCATGGCGCAGCGGATTTCCGGAAAGTTGGGAGCGGAACCGATGACCGCCGCGGTTCCGATCGGGAACCCTCCGGCAACAATTGCCGCGACTCCCTCAGCGTCGCAGATCGAGGTCACTGCAGCCCGAAGCGACGCCGAGACAATGGCCGAATTGCAGGCCATCGAGGACCTCCTTACCGGGACGGAAGCTGAACGCCGTCAAGGAGTTGACCGGCTTCATCAGCTCCTTCGAAGGCTACGGTCGACATCGCGCTGACGGCGGCTGTTTTCTGTCGCCCCGCGGCTACAGTTGAGCTTCCTGCGCTCACATTCGGGCGCACCGCTGATTGACGATTCGGCCCCGCTCGCGTAGAATGCCCCTCCCTCAGCGTTGTAAGTCTTCCGAAAGGAGCTTCACTTGTCGTCAATGAAATTAGGTTTCAAGGTCGGGGAAAAGCTCGTTTATCCGAACCACGGTGTGACGATCGTCGAGCAGATCGGCGAGTCGCCGATCATGGGTGCGGATGACACCTACTACCACCTCAGACTTCTCGCGAACAACTCGCGCCTGATGGTGCCGATCAAGAACACGGACCGCGTCGGTCTTCGCCCGCTGTACAAGCAGACGCAGATCAAAGGACTTCTGAGCCTTCTCGAAGAGACCACCCAGAAAGCGCACACCGACTGGAAGGGCCGCTATCGCGAGAACCTCGAGAAGATGAAGACGGGCCGCCTCGAAGACGTGGCCGACGTCCTCAAGAACCTCAGCGAAGTGCAGAAGAAGAAGAGCCTCTCGTTCCGCGAGAAGAAGATGTACGACCGCGCGAAGTACCTGCTGGTCTCCGAAGTGGCCATCGTGAAAAACATCCCGGAGGCGGAGGCGGAGAAGTTGATCGCCAAGTCGCTGGAGAAGTCGTTCGGTCACTAACCAGGCATTGCATCAAACGCAAATCAACCGCCGCCCCGAAACGGGCGGCGGTTTTGTTTTGCTACGATGACATTGATGTCCGCCCGCCTCCCCGATTGGATTCGCGAGAAGAAGGTCAATCTCCGCGACCTACACGAGATCAAGTCGCTGCTCCGCGAGAAGTCGCTGCATTCAGTCTGCGAGTCGCTGGCTTGTCCGAACCGCAGCGAATGTTTCTCGCGCGGCACTGCCACCTTCATGATCCTCGGCGACGTCTGCACGCGCTCCTGTGGTTTCTGCAACGTGACCACCGGCCGTCCGTACGCGCCGCCATCGATCGACGAGCCACGGTCCGTGGCCGAGGCGGCGAAGAGGATGGGGTTGCGGCACGTCGTCGTTACCTGCGTCACGCGCGACGATCTCGATGACGGTGGCGCGCGGCAATTCGCGCTGACCATCGCTGCGCTGCGCGAGGCGTTGCCGGACGCCGCCGTCGAAGTTCTGACGTCGGACTTCCGCGGCAACTTCGAATCGGTGCGCACCGTCGTCGATGCCCGGCCTGACTACTTCAATCACAACGTCGAGACCGTGCCGCGACTCTACGACTTCGTCCGCCCCGGCTCGCGATTCGAACGTTCGCTGGCGGTGCTGCGCGAGGCGAAGAGGATCGATCCGAGCATCGTCACAAAGTCTGGTCTGATGCTCGGACTCGGCGAACGACGCGACGAAGTCATCGAAGTCCTCCGGCGGCTCTACGAATCGCGCGTCGAGATCGTCACCATCGGCCAGTACCTGCAGCCGAAGCGTGAAAAGCTCGATGTGGTCGAGTACGTGGCGCCCGCGGTGTTCGACGAATACGCGGCCATCGGCGAGGAGATCGGCTTCCGCGCCGTCTTCGCCGGTCCATTCGTTCGCAGTTCCTACATGGCCGATGCAGTGGCGCATGAAGCCGCGAATGCGTAAAAGCCCGCGGGCGATCGATCCGGAGAAGAAGGAGTCCGGCCCGTATTTCTTGACCTGGCTGCCGATCTTTCTCGATTACCTGGCCGTCGAAAAGGGGCTGGCGAAGAACTCGCTCTCCGCGTATCAGACCGATTTGCGTCACTTCGGACACTGGCTAGGCGATCAGAAGCTGGAGCTCGATGCCGTGCAGCGGATTCACATCGTCCGCTACTTTCAGGCGCTTCGCTCCGCGGGCATTTCCGCGCGATCGGTTGCCCGCGCGCTGGCGGCGATTCGCGGGCTGTTCCGCTTTCTCGTCGCCGAACGGCATCTGAAGCACGATCCGACAGAAAACCTGGAGAATCCGAAGCTCTGGACGACGCTGCCGAAGTCGATGCAGGCGGATGAAGTGGAAGCGCTGCTGCGCGCGCCCGACCGAAGCACCGCCGAGGGATTGCGCGACGCGGCCATGCTGGAGTTGTTGTATGCGACCGGACTGCGCGTCTCGGAGTTGATCCACGTCAAGATCGAAGACCTGGTGATGGATGCGGGCTTCCTGCGCACGATCGGCAAGGGTTCGAAGGAACGCATCGTCCCGTTCGGCGACAGCGCGAAGAATGCCATCGTGGCGTACATGGAGCACGGACGGCCGGACCTCGACAAGCACGCCGACCCGTACCTCTTCCTCTCCAACCGCGGCCGGCCGATGACACGGCAATCGTTCTGGATGAAGATCACCAAGTACGCGCGGCTGGCGGGGATCACGGCGCATATCTCGCCCCACGTCCTCCGCCACTCCTTCGCCACGCATCTCCTCGAAAACGGCGCCGATCTGCGCAGCGTGCAGATGATGCTCGGTCACTCGGACATCTCGACCACGCAGATCTACACGCATGTTTCGCGGGCGCGGCTGCAGAAGATGTACGAGCAGTTTCACCCGCGCGCGTAACCATCATCTGCGTCATCTGCGGAACAAAAAACTCATCCGCAGATGGCGCAGAGGTACCCGGATAGAAACTGCAATAACAGGTGCGCCGTCTCAGTTCACAACGATGCTCCGATGATCAAGCGGCTTCTTCCATTCATCGCTCTTCTTGTGCTCGCCACCCCGGCTGGCGCGAGCATCGCCCTTTTCGTCGACGGCAGAGCCATGAAGATCAGCACGTACAAGGTCGTTGGCGAGAGCGACATTCAGCTCACGCTCAATAGCGGCGGAGCGATCACCGTCCCGCTGGCGCGCGTCGACCGCATCGTCGATGACGAAGTCGTTCCCCCGGCCATCGTGGAAGAGGTGAAGAAGGCCGTCGAGAAAGACGGCGGCGTGTTCCCCACCCGCTCCTGGCGCTATGACGAAACGCGCGGTCCGATTTTCAAGTCGAAGTTCGACAAGCTGATCGTCGAGGCCGCGAAGAAGTTCGACGTCGATGCCGCGCTGGTATCGGCAGTAATCAAAGCCGAATCCGATTTCAACGCCCGCGAGGTTTCCAACAAAGGCGCGCGCGGCCTGATGCAACTCATGCCGTCGACCGCCGAGCGCTTCGGCGTGACCGACTCCTACGATCCGGCTGCGAACATCTACGCCGGCGTGCGCTACCTGCGCTGGCTTCTAAAAACGTTCAACGGCAACGCAGATCTCGCCGTCGCCGCGTACAACGCCGGCGAGGGCAACGTCTGGAAGTACAACGGCGTGCCGCCGTTCCGCGAGACGATCACCTACATCAACCGCATCGCGAAACACGTCCGCAACGCGATGGCTCCCGCCGCGGCGACTGCTACGAAAGTCGCGAACGCTGCGGGCCGGTAGGTAAGTCAGCACATCAAACCGTCACTTCCTCCAGCGCCGGCACCATCACCGCTTTCTGGTTGTAGCCGTGGTGAAAGTTGTCGAAGCGGAGAATCATCACCGTTCGGTCGTCGTCGGCTGGACGGGTGCCGCAGTGGCGCGCTACCGCTTCGAGGATCTGATCGCGGATCGTGCTCGGGGAGCGGTCGACCGATCGCGCCAGCAATCCTTCGAGCTGATCGAATCCGAATGGCTCCCCGTTCGCGTCCTGCGCTTCGACGATGCCGTCCGACAGATAGACGATCGCGTCACCTTCCTGCAGATCGACTTCGGCGGTGTGCGTGCTGATCGTGCTGCGCACGCCGAGGGGGAGTGAGGGCACTTCGATCCCCCGAGGCTTCTGGCCTTCGCGCAGCAGGTAGGGATAGAGATGGCCCGCGTTGGTGTGGCGGATCGTTCCCTTTTCCAGATCGAAGATCGTGAAGGCGAGCGTCATGAAGGCGCGGCGTTCTGTGGAGCGGAAGACGAGATCGTTCAGGCGATGAAAGAGCGCTGTCTCCTCCGCGCCTTCTTCGACGAGCGTCGTGATCGCTGCTTTCACCATCGCCATCACCAGGCCGGTCGATAGTCCGTGCCCCGAAACGTCGCCGATGGCGACGGCGAGGCGCGTTTTGTCGATGTTGAAGACGTCGTAGTAATCGCCGCCGATTGATGCCGTCGGCTCGAAATGCGCGGAGAACGAGACGCCGCGGAACTGCGGCCCTTCCTTCGGCAACAGGTTGCGCTGGATCGACGCCGCGATCTCGATCTCGCTCTGCAGCCGCTCGTTCTCGGCCACGTTCACCAGCAGGGTGGCGATCGACTCCGTCATCCGGTCGAACGACTGCGCCATCTCGCCGAGCTGATTCTGCGGCTTCATATTGATGCGATAGGTGAAGTCGCCGCGCTCGACCGCCTTCGTGCCTTTCTCGATGCGGTTCACGGCGCGCGTGATGGAGAAGATCAGCACCGCGGCGAAGAGCACGGCCAGCGCGTAAAAAACCAGGAGCAGGATGGTCAGGCCGGCGGTGAACTGCAGGAGCGCGCTGACGTAGTTGTCGGCCTGCACGCCGAAATAGAAGTGGAAGAGGTTCTGGAAGGGATTGATGATCAGCGTGAAGAGCTCGTGCTGCCCGTCGACCGTCGCGCCGCTGTTCCAGTCGGTCATCGACGTGACGTCGGCCCAGATCACTTTGCGGAAGATCGAGCGCAGGACGAGATCGGTCACCTCGCCTTTGTTGTCGTCGTCGATGTTGAACGTGTGTTCGCCGCTGCTGACCGTGACTCCTCGCTTGCGTGCGGAATTGTCTTCCACGCCCATGCGCACGGTCATGCCGGACTTTTCCTGAAGCTGCTCGGCCCATTCGTGGTCGAGCGGCTCGACGAAGACGATCGTCCGCATCGGCGCGCCCTCGTTCGCCATCTGGCGTGATGCGACGAGGAGACCCTGCTTCTCGCGCCACACCATGCCGCTGAAGGTGGTCGACTTCAACCACGGCGGCACCTTCGCGCCCGAGGCATCGTTCGTGTCGTAGATCTCGATGTGCGCGGGGCGCTTGCCGGTCAGCGAGTATTCGAATGCCGCGGTCTCAAGCTGGCCGAGGCTGGCCTGCCGCTCGCCACGCAGGGCGGCGTGCGTCATGACGCCGCAGATCATGTAGCCGATCGTCAGCAGCAGAATGGCGAACAGAAAAAACGGGAGCACTCCGATCAGCACGTAGCTGAGGAAGAGCCGCCGTCCCACACGCCAGAACAGTTTGCGCAGCGTCCAGCGCACGAAAACGGCGAAGCCGTACAGCGTCAGCGCGATGCAGACGAGCGAGGCGAGGAACGTGGTGAAGGTGAGAAGGCCGGTGCCGGGGACGTGGAGCGGCCTCAGAACGCGCGTCAGCAACTCGTCGCCGACGATTACGGCGATGGAGATGACCCAGATCACGAAGAGACGCGAGCTGCGCTTCTTCGGCTGAACTGGCTTTTGTTGGACGGGAAGCATGTGTGGCGCCGCTGAGCGTATACGAAGAATCGGGGCCGCGGTTCGCACCTCGCCGTTCCGGGCGGCCGGCGCTTGATGACGCTGGTTCAGAACTTGCTACCCAACACGCGAATGGAGTTGCAGCAATGACGTTAGTGAACTCGCTCTGTGCGGAGATCAGCATCTATCAAGGCGTCGGCGAACAGACAGGCGTGATGGTGGAGAGAAGCGCGATTCGAGGCAAGAAGGGTCTCTGCAAGAGCATGCGCGATCTGGCCATCAAGTCGCGCGTCCTCGGCGACGGCTACTACTACATCCCGATCGAGCTCTGGCCGAAAAACGAAGAACCGGTGGTCGTGCACAAGCACGAGTGGACCGTCATCGGGTCGATTCCGCGCACCTCGCGCACCGCCAAGAAACGTCCGAAACGGGCGCGCGCCGAACTAGTCTGATCAATTTATTTTTCTGGAGTCGTGACGATGAAACGCTGTTTCGTTGTGCTGTTTGCTGTCGCAATCGCTTCCGCCGCATTCGCTCAGGAAGAAGAAGGAACCGGCGCCGCCAAAGGCGCGCAGGTCAATACCACCGGCAAAGGCTACAGCGCCGCGTACGTGATCGACGCGGCGAGCCGGCGCGTGCTCTTCGAAGAGAACGCGCACGTTCCGCTGCCCACCGCGTCGATGGCCAAGATGATGACGTGCATCATCGCCATGGAGCGCATCCAGTCGGGCGAGATCAAGCTCGATACGCCGGTGACGGCGTCGGCGCGCGCCAGCAAGATGGGCGGTTCGCAGATTTTCGCCAAGGAAGGCCAGGTCTTTCCGATGCAGACGCTCCTCGCGGCGACGATGGTCCGCTCCGCGAACGACGCGGCGGAAATGATCTCGGAGAAGCTGGGCGGCTCCGCGGAAGCGTTCGCCGACCTGATGAACGACAAGGCCCGGCAGCTCGGATTGAAAGAGACGACCTTTTACGATCCGCACGGCCTGCCGAACAGTGCCGATCCGAAACGCATCAACGTCTCCAGCGCGCACGACCTCGCGGTGATGGGGCAGGAGCTGATGAAGTACCCGCTCATGCGCGAATACGCGAAGACTCCCTGGATTCCGTTCACGAACGCGACCTACACCTCGGGGCTGACCAATCCGAATCACATGATCAACCCGAAGAGTAAGGACTATTACGGCGACGCCACCGGCATCAAGACCGGCTACTCCGGGCCGGCCGGCTACTGCATCACCGCGTCGGCGCAGCGCGGCGACATGCAGGTGATCGCGGTGGTCATGGGCGCGCGCGCGCCGTCAGGTCCTGAGAGCTCGTTCGGCATTGCTGCGCGGCTCTTCAACGACGCGTTCGCACATTGGCGTCAGATGACGCTCCTGAAAAAGGGGACGGTCGTCGGTCAGGCCGCGGTGGCGGACGGACGCGAGAAAACGGTCCCCGCCATCGCCTTCGTCGACGCGAAAGCGCTGATCCCGCGCGGCCAGGAAGGCAGCATCAACGTCAAGTTCGTGCCGAGCAACCTGACAGCCCCCATCCGCGCCGGCCAGCAAGTCGGCATCGCAGTCGTGAATCAGGGTGGACAGCAGATCGCAAGAGTCCCCGCCGTCGCGCAGGCCGCAGTCGAAAAGCAGCCATGGTGGAAAAAGTTCTGGCCGTTCTAGGCCGGCACGGCCGGCGGCGTTGGTTGCCCAAGGCTCCGCCGCCAGTGCTTGCTACGACCAGATGACGCGACGACCTTCAATTCGATAGTTGGCTGATCCCAGCCTTCCCAACGCCTCCACGTACGCAACATGCTCCTCCTCGAGGATGCGTGCGGCGAGCGTGGAGGCGTCGTCGTCTGGCTGAACGGCGACCGCGCGCTGCACGATGATCGGACCGGCGTCGAGGTTTTCGTCGACGAAGTGAACGGTGCAGCCGGAGATCTTCACGCCGTACGCGACCGCCTGCGCCTGCGCGTCGACGCCCGGAAACGCGGGCAGCAGCGAGGGATGGATGTTGAGGATGCCCATCGGATACGCCGCGATGAAGGCTGGCGAGAGCAGACGCATGTAGCCGGCCAGCGCGATGAAATCAGGCCGGGCGCGTTCGAGAATCGCCAGGACTTCCGCCTCATGCGCCGCGCGGCTGGCGAAGGCACGATGATCGACGACATGCGCGGGCAACCCCAGCGTCCGCGCGTACTTGATGCCCGGCGCCTCGGGACGATTGGAGATGACGCAGACGATCTCCGCATCGAGCGCTCCGCGAACGATGGCGTCATGAATGGCGGTGAAGTTCGAGCCGCGGCCGGAGAGAAGAACCGCTAATCGCACGTCACTCGATCCACGACGCGAATCCCGCCGGCGGCCGGTCGTAAACGACTCTCCCGCTCCCCTTCACCACGTTACCGATGAAGAAGAACTTCTGGCCGATCTGCGCGAAGTGGCGGGCAATTGGGTCGACCTGCTCCTTCCCTGCGATGAGTACCATGCCGATGCCCATGTTGAAGACGCGCAGCATTTCGTCGCCGTCGACGCCGCCGTGCTGCGCCATGAACCGGAAGACCGGCAGTACGGGCCACGAGCCAAGCTTGATGTGCGCATCGAGCGAATCGGGAAGTACGCGCGGCACGTTGTCGGTCAACCCGCCGCCGGTGATGTGCGCCAGCGCGTGGATGGCCCGCTGCTCGACGAGCGGGATCAGCGGCTTGAGATAGGAGATGTGCGGCGCGAGCAATGCTTCGCCGATCTTGCCGACATCCGGAAGGATCGTCTGGTGATCGTGCCCGAGCTGATCGAAGAAGATCCGCCGCGCCAGCGAGTAGCCGTTCGTGTGCAGGCCGGCGGACGGCAGTCCGATGAGGACGTCCCCATCACGCACTTCCTTCCCGGTGAGGACGTTCTTTTCATCGACGACGCCGACGATGAACCCGGCGATGTCGTAGTCGTCGTCGCCGTAGAAACCCGGCATCTCCGCCGTTTCGCCGCCGATCAGCGCACAGCCGTTTTCGCTGCACGCGCGCGCCATGCCGCGCACGACGTCCGTCATCACCGCCGGCCGCAGCCGCCCGGTTGCGTAGTAATCGAGAAAGAACAGCGGCCGCGCGCCCTGCACGAGGATGTCGTTCACGCAGTGCGAGACGAGGTCGTAGCCGACGGTGTCGTGAACCTTCATCGCCTGCGCGACGCGCAGTTTGGTGCCGACGCCGTCGGTCGATGAGACCAGCACCGGCTTCTCGATCCCGTCGAACGACGCGCGAAACAACCCGCCGAACGAGCCGATGTCCGAGATCACCGGCGGCGTGAACGTGCCGCGAGCAATGCGCCGCACCTCACGAAGCGCCTCATCCTGCGCATCGATGTTGACGCCGGCATCGCGGTAGGAGGATTTGTTGGTCACGGCAGGCGAGTGTATCAGCGAGGTTGCGGCGGGGTCTCGCGGTTGCGCGGTCTCGGGGTTGCCCGGTTGCCGGGTTGCCGGGTTGCCGGGTTGCCGGGTTGCCGGGTTGCCGGGTTGCCAACTACAAGTCATAACTCGTATCCGCGGCAACTTGGCAACCCGGCAACCACCGCGCACCGCGAGACCGCGAAACCGCGCGACCTCGCAACCGCACCTATAATTCGCCTCCCTTGGCCCAGTTCCTCCTCATCACCACGCTCCTCTCCATCGTCGGCATCGCCGCCACCGGCATCCTCGGCTTCACCGCGTCGCCGGGACATGTGGCGACGCATATCTTCTGCGCGCTGGCCACGTCGATCGTCGGCCTCTTCTCGCAGTCGATGACGATGTTTTTCTTCATCGGCACCGGCAAGGAGATTAAGGACGCGGCGAAGAACGACGCGGCGGTCGTTCAGCGGACGAAGGATTTCAAGAACAAGGTGTTCCCGACCGCGACGTACGCGATGCTCGTGCTGATGGTGACCTTCATCATGGGCGGCGGCGTAGCGTCCGGAAAAACGCCGCATTGGCTGCACATCAGTCTTTTCATCGCGTCAACCGCGATGTACGGCCGCGCGTACTGGGTGCAGCTTCAGGCGATGGTGGAGAACGCCGCGCTGATGGAGAAGTACCTGCGGGAGTAGCTGACAGCGCACTACGCCACTGCGTTGCGCATCGTCGCGGCCGATACCGGCAGCGACACCGTGATTGACGTGCCTGAGCCTTCGTGGGAGCTCACTTCGATGCGGCCGCCGTGTTCCTGGACGATGCGGTAAGAGATGGCCATGCCGAGGCCGGTGCCGCTGGGGAAGTTCGTGCGGAAGGGCTGGAAGAGACGGCGCTGGTCGGCGTCGCTCATTCCGCGGCCGCTGTCGGTGAAGACGATGTTGTAGTGCTCGCCGGCGATGGCGGTCGTCACGCGCAGAGTGCCGCCGTTCGGCATGGCCTGTACGGCGTTGCGGGCGATGTTCCAGAAGACCTGCCGGATCTGATCCGCGTCGCCGACGATGGTGTACGACGGCGGCACGATCTCCCCTTCGATCGTGTGCGCCTCGCCGAGCTCCGGCGAATTGCGCAGCAGGTCGAGCGTTTCGGAAAGGCTGCCGGCGATGTCGAACTCCGCCGGACGCTTCTCCTGCGGCTTCACGAAGCGGAGAAAATCGGCGATCGACTTGTTCAGCCGTTCCGACTCCTTGAGGATGATCGACATCAGCCGCTGTTCCTGCGGATTGAGCGCCGCCGATTTCTTCAACACCTGCACCGAGCCAGCGATCGCGGCGAGCGGATTGCGGATCTCGTGCGCGATGCCGGCCGAGAGCTCGCCCACCGCCGCCATGCGGTCTTTCAACCGCAGCTCCGCTTCCAGCGTCTTCATGTCCGTCAGGTCCTGAAAGATCAGCGTGTAGCCGGAGGCGGTTCCTTCGATCGAGTTCAGCGGCGTCACCGCGTAGCCGATCGTCCGCGGCTCGTCGCCGATAGGGATGCTGATCTCGCTTCGGACGACCGCGCCGCCGGTGAGCGTTTCGCGGACCTCGTTCCATTCGGCATCGGCATAGAACCCTAATTCGGCGATCGGTCTCCCGACCACCGACTGCGCATCGCGGTGAAGGATCAGGCAACCATTCGGATTGATGAACGTGGCGACGCCGTCGGACGAAAGCGTGATCAGACCGGACGGGATCGACTCGACGACGTTCTGATTCAGCGCGCGAAGCTCAGCGAGGTTCTGGCGGTTGGCATCGAGCTCCTGGGAAGTCTTCTGCAGTTTCTCGGACAGATACGACGTGAGAAACGCCGTCGCGTAGAAGCCGGCGAAGTTCGTGGCCATGTTCAGGTAATGCCGCGACGACGTCCACGGCGTCGGCACAAACCACGATTGCTCCGGCAGCGGAACGAGGCCGTAGTACGTCAGATCGCCGAGCGCGCCATACAGAATGACCGCGCCGCTCGCGCTGAACAGCCCGCCGCGCCGGTAGAGCATCATCGACGCGGTGATGATCGAGACGAGGTAGAGGAACGAGAACGGCGAATCGAGTCCGCCGGTGAAGTAGACGAGCACCGTCTCGACGACGAGATCGCCGGCGATCTGCACGGCCAGATTGAGCTTGCGGTTGGCGACGAGCTGCCCGACGCCGATGTAGATCAGCGTCAGGCCGTACGTCATCGCAGCCGTCGTGTAGAGATAGTTGATCGGCAGTAGCTCGCGGACGGTGTACTGAATGATCAGTGCCGCGAGCAGCAGCGTCGTGATGACGACGACGCGGACTGCCATCAGCATGCGGGCGTCGGAAGGCATATCGCTCTTAGCTGTCAGCTCTTAGGGGAACGAAGTGTGGCACAGACGCTCTTGTCTGTGCTTCCCGCAGTATGCAGTGATTGAAGTTGTAGAGCAGGGCAGTGCTCACGGGCAAGTTTCCCAGCCCTCCCAAGCCTCACCAGCACAGACAAGAGTGTCTGTGCCACATACCCCTCAGAGCTAAGAGCTAACGGCTAAGAGCCTCATCACCCGATCTGTCCGATCAGCGTGAACATCGGCATGTACATGGCGATGACGATGCCGCCGATGGCGACGCCGAGGAAGGCGATCAGGACCGGCTCGAGGAGCTTCATCAGGCCGGCTACGGCGGTGTCGACTTCGTCCTCATAAAAGTCGGCGATCTTCGACAGCATCGTGTCGAGCGCGCCGGTCTGTTCGCCGACTGCGATCATCTGCACCACCATCGAGGGGAAAACGTCCGTGTCCGCGAGCGGCTCGCTGATCGTCTTGCCTTCTTCGACCGACTTGCGCGTGGCCATGATCGCGTCTTCGACGATCGAGTTGCCGGCGGTGCGCGCCGTGATCTGCAGGCCGTCGAGGATGGGAACGCCGGACGACGTCAGCGTCGAGAGCGTGCGGCAGAAGCGGGCCACGGCGATCTTGCGCATCAGCATCCCGAGGATCGGCATCTTCAGGATGATGCCGTCGAGCACGCGCTTGCCGCGGTACGTCTCGTGATAGCGGCGAAGCGAATAGATCGTGCCGCCGATCACGAGCGCAATCAGCCACCAGTAATCAGCGATGAAGTTCGAGAGCCAGATGACGATCTGCGTCGGCATCGGAAGTTCGGCGCCGAGGCCTTTGAAGAGGGCCGCGAAGACCGGGATGACCTTCCAGAGAATGACCGCGACCACGATGCAGGCGATGGAGATGACGGCGACCGGGTAGATCATCGCCGACTTCACCTGGCTGTTCAGCTTCACCGATTTTTCGATGTACTGCGCCAGGCGCTGAAGGATCGTGTCGAGAATACCGCCCGCTTCACCGGCGGCGACCATGTTGGTGAAGAGATCGTTGAAGATCTTCGGATGCTTGCGCATCGAATCGGCCAGGTTCGAGCCCGACTCGACGTCCTGCCGGATCTGGATCAGCGCGCGCTTGAAGGTCTTGTTCTCCTGCTGCGCGGCGAGGATTTCCAGGCACTGCACGAGCGGCAGGCCGGCGTCGATCATGACGGAGAACTGGCGCGTGAAGATGGCGACGAGCTGCGGAGCGACGCCCCCGCCGAATTTCGGGAAGGCGATCTCCTTCCCCTTCTCCTTGATGGACGGCGCCTCGATGCGCTGCCGGCGAAGAATCTCGCTGGCGGCTTCTTTCGAATCGGCGTTCAGAACGCCGCTCTGCATCTGTCCTGCGCGCGATCCTTTCCATTCGAATGTAGGCATCATCTCCTCCGATCGGTCATCACACTCACACCCTTACACCGTGCGCGGCCGCGTTCCGGTCGGCGCCGCCGTTCCCTGCGGCGTCAGCGTGCCGGCGCCGCGCGAGATCATCTCCTGGAGCTCATCGGGATTCGAGGAACGGGCGAGCGCCGTCTGCAGCGTGATGTGCTTCTTGAAGTACAGCGTCGCCAACGACTGGTTAAAAGTCTGCATTCCGTACCTGGACTGGCCGGTCTGCATCATCGAATAGATCTGATGCACCTTGTCTTCGCGGATCAGATTGCGGATGGCGGCGTTCGGGACGAGGATCTCCATCGCCATGGCGCGGCCCTTTCCGTTGGCCCGCGGAAGGAGCGACTGGCAGAGGATTCCCTCGAGCACGAAGGAGAGCTGCGCGCGGATCTGCGGCTGCTGGTGCGCGGGGAACACGTCGACGATGCGGTTGATGGTCTGCGCGGCGGAGTTGGTGTGCAGCGTGCCGAAGGTGAGGTGGCCCGTCTCGGCGATCCGCAGCGCCGACTCGATTGTCTCGAGGTCGCGCATCTCGCCGATGAGAACCACGTCGGGATCCTGGCGCAGCGCGGACTTCAGTGAATTCGAGAACGAGTGCGTGTCGGCGTGCAGCTCGCGCTGATTGACGAGACAGCTCTTGTGCGAGTGAAGAAACTCCACCGGATCTTCGATGGTGATGATGTGCTCGTGGCGCTCGCGGTTGATCTTGTCGATCATCGCGGCGAGCGTGGTCGACTTGCCGGAGCCGGTCGGGCCGGTGACGAGGACGAGTCCGCGCGGCTTGTTGCAGATTTCCTCGACGACGGCCGGCAGACCGAGCTCGCGAAATCCGAGGATTTCGTACGGGATCTGGCGGTAGACGGCGGCGGTAGCGCCGCGCTGATTGAAGATGTTCGCGCGGAAGCGGGCCAGCCCTTTGATTCCGAACGAGAGGTCGAGCTCCAGGTTTTCTTCGAAGCGATGCTTCTGCGCATCGGTAAGAACCGAATAGGCGAGCTGCTTGGTCTCCGGCGCGGTCAGCGCGGGCATGTCCAGCGGCGTGAGCTTGCCGTCGATGCGGATCTGCGGCGCGGAGTTCGTGGTGACGTGCAGATCCGAGCCGCCGCGCTCGACCATGGTCTTGAGAAGCTGATGAAGTGTGACGGGCATAGTTTTCTCCGGGAGTGGGGAGTAGGGAGTGGGGTGTGGGAGCTTGTTTTAGCTTCTACACCCCACTCCCCACACCCTACCCCCCAATCACAGTATCGTCTCCCGAACGACTTCCTCGATCGTCGTAGTGCCGTCTTTGATCTTGATCAATCCTGAGCGGCGGAGGCTGATCATGCCGTTTTCCGCCGCGCGTTTTTTGATGTCGATGGCGGTGCCGCCGGAGAGGATCAGGTCGCGGATGGTGTCGTCGATGGCCATCACCTCGATCAGCGCCACGCGTCCCTTGTAGCCGGTGCTGTTGCATTTGTCGCAGCCGCGGCCCTTGTAGACGGTGAACGTTCCGATCTCTTCCTTCTTGAAGCCGATGTTCATCAGCGCCTGCGGCGTCATCTCCACCGGCTCTTTGCATCCGGAGCACACGCGGCGCGCCAGCCGTTGCGCGGCGATGAGCTGCACCGACGTCGCCACGAGGAACGGCTCGATGCCCATGTTCATCAGGCGGTTGATCGTCGACGGCGCATCGTTGGTGTGCAGCGTGGACAGCACGAGGTGGCCGGTCAGCGCGGCCTTGATCGCGATCTCCGCGGTCTCGAAGTCGCGGATCTCGCCGACGAGGATGATGTTCGGGTCCTGCCGCAGAAATGAGCGGAGCGTCGCGGCGAAATTGAGGCCGATCGACTCCTTCATCTGCACCTGATTGATCCCCGGCAGATTGAACTCCACCGGATCTTCGGCGGTCATGATGTTGACTTCGGGAGAGTTGACCTTCGACAGCGCCGAATAGAGCGTGTTCGTCTTGCCGGAACCGGTCGGCCCGGTGACGAGCACCATCCCCCACGGCTTGAAGATCGCTTCCTCGAAACGCACCAGCGACTCCGGCTCGAACCCGAGCTTGGTCATGTCGAGGCGCAGGTTGTCCTTGTCGAGAAGCCGCATGACGATCTTCTCGCCGAAGAGAGTCGGCAGCACGGAGACGCGGAAGTCGAGCTCTTTGTTCTTATCGTTGAGCTTCATCTTCAGCTTGATGCGGCCGTCCTGCGGCAGGCGCTTCTCCGAGATGTCGAGCTTCGCCAGGATCTTCATGCGCGACGTGATCGCGTCCTTCAGCTTCAGCGGCGGGTTCATGATCTCGTACAGCGTCCCGTCGACGCGGAAGCGGACCCGGAACTCTTTCTCGTACGGTTCGATGTGAATGTCCGACGCCCCGCGCTTGATGGCGTCGGAGAGGATGAGGTTCACAAGCTTGACCACCGGCGCCTCTTCCGCGGAGTCCGCGAGCGCCGCCATGTCGAGGTCTTCTTCTTCCTCGAGCACTTCCAGGTCGGCGTTCTCCGACTGTTGGAGGTCCTCCATGACCTTCTTCAGCTCGAGCGACGAGGTCGTGCCGTAGTACTTGTCGATCGCCGCCTTGATGCCGAGCTCGGACGCCACGACCGGCTCCACGTTGTAGCCGGTCATGAACTTGATGTCGTCCATGGCGAAGACGTTCGTCGGATCGGCCATGGCGATCGTGACCGTCGCGCCCGTCTTGTTGACCGGCAGGATGTTGTACTTGCGGGCCACCTCGGACGAGATCAGCTTGATGACCGAGGAGTCGATCTCGAAGTGGGCGAGATTGATCGACGGAACGCCGAACTGCTGCGAGAGGCACTCGGTGATGTCTTCCTCGGCAACAAAGCCGAGCTTGATGAGGGTCTCGCCGAGCTTGCCGCCGGTCTCCTTCTGGAGCTTGAGCGCATCCTTGAGCTGATCGTTGGTGATCAGGCTCGCTTTCGTCAGGAGTTCGCCGAGGCGTACGCTCATAGAGTGGAGTCAGGTGAACCGGGCGCGAGGGATATCGCGCGCGGCAGTCGTCGGAAGTTGCGAGGCATCAGCGATTTCGGTGTCGACCGGCGAGTTTACCTCCCGCCTGAACCAGCGTCAACGCGGGTTTATTTTGAGTATCAGGCGCATGACGTCGTCGACGGCGATCGCCTGCATCGACTTGGTGGAGGTAAACGTCTCGACGACATGATCGAGCTGGCCATACGGTCCGTTTCGCGCGGGGTTGGTCGGACCGTAGAGGCCGACAAGGGGCGTTCCGAGAGCCGCGGCGAGATGCAGCGGACCGGTGTCGGCCCCGATGACGAGCTTCGCGTGGGCAAGAATCCAGGCGAGCTCGCGAAAATTTGTCGGCGGTGCAACCTCGGCGCCGATAGTCCGGGCGAGCGTCTCTTCGCCAGGCCCCCACGCGACGAGCGCGTCGCTACCGATACGCCGCGCCAGTTCGACGAATCGATCGATCGGCCACTGCTTTTCCGGCCGTCCGGCGCCCGGCAGAAGAATGATGCGATTCCCGAGTCCAGCAAGCTTGCCCGAAGGATCGTCGGCGAATGGCGTGAAGTCGACATTCGGTACGCCTGAAATCTCCGGCGCGAACGCGCGCGCCAGATCAACGTTCCACTCGACCACGTGCGATGACTTATCGATCGCTACCGGCCGGTTGACGGACCACGCCGCCGGCTTTTCGCGAATGACGTCGCGGGCGAATCCGTAGCGGTCGCGCGCGCCGCTCGCACGTCCGATCAGCGACGATTTAATCAAGCCCTGAAAATCGATCGACGTTTCAAATCCGCGAACCTCGCGCCGCGCCGCCGAGATGCGCGAAAGCGACCATTTCTTGAGGGAGACGCGGATCGCTTTTACTTTCGCCACGATCTCGACCAGCTCCGCGTACGCCGGCTCGACGGCCCACGAGATCTCCGTTTCCGGCAACGTATCGCGCAACGCGATCACCGCGGGAATGGTGTGGATCACGTCACCGAATGCGGAGAGACGGATGACGAGCAGGCGATTCATGCCTTCATCTTCGCCAGCAACTCGGTCGTCGAATGATCTTTCGGATCGCCGACGATCGCGATACGCCCCCCATACGACCGCACCACCTCGGCTTCCGGAACGGAGTCAGCGGTGTAGTCGGTGCCCTTGCAATGCACGTCCGGCTTGAAATCGCCAATCAGCCGCGCCGGGCTGCGCTCGCGAAAGATGGTGACGTAGGAAACGCCGCGAATCGCGGAGATGATCTCGGCGCGCTCGGCTTCGTTCATTACCGGCCGTCCCGCACCTTTTAACTCACGAACCGACTCATCTCCGTTGACGCCGACCACGAGAACGTCCGCTTCCTGCGCCGCGCCTTGCAGATAGCGGATGTGCCCGACGTGCAGGACGTCGAAGCAGCCGTTGGCGAAGGCGATGCTGTGTCCCGCATCGCGCTCGCGAACGAGCGCCTCGGCCAGTTCGCGTTCATCGAGAATCGGCGCGTTCACTCGGGCAGCGCCTCGTCCCGCTCGATCGCGCGGCGCAACTCGTCGTTCGAAACCGTTGCCGTTCCCATCTTCATGACGACGATTCCGCCGGCGTAGTTCGCGATCTTCGCCGCCTCGACGAACGACGCGCCCGCCGCAAGCGCCAACGTGAAGGTGGCGATGACGGTATCGCCCGCGCCGGTGACGTCCGCAACCTGATCGGCGCCATAAACAGGAATGAAGACCGGCTCCGCGCGGTCGCGCTCGAACAGCGCCATGCCGCGGCTGCCGCGCGTGATGAGAAGCGCTTCACTTCCCAGCTGCTCGCGTAGGGTCTCGCCGGCCTTGCAAAGTTGGACGTCATTGTCACCATTGAAGAGCGATGTGCCCGCTGCGGCCGCCGCCTCTTCCTCGTTCGGTGTCGCCGCGGTGACGCCTGAGAATCGCAAGAGGTCGTACCGCGAATCGAGCGTGACCGGCTTGTTCGCCGCTGCCTTCGTCAGTATCGAGGCAAGCGGCTGCGTGACCGCGCCGTAACCGTAGTCGCTGATCAATGCAGCGTCCGCCGTCGCCATCCGCGCATCCAGCGTTTCCGTGACTTGCGCAATCTCGTCATCGGTGAGATCGCAGTGATCCTCGATGTCGTATCGCACGATCTGCTGCCGGCTCGCGTGCGGCATGCCGCCGAGGATGCGCACCTTCGTCGGCGTGTTGTAGCGGCTGGCGCGGACGATACCGCTGCAATCGATCGCCTGCGACGTCATCGCGTCGATGAGCTGCTTCCCCTGCACGTCGTCACCGAGCACCGACACAGGCATCGGCACGCCGCCGAGCGACCGGATGTTGTTGATGGCGTTGCCGGCCGCGCCGAGGAGCACGTCGTCGCGATACTGGCGAAGGATGAGCACCGGCGCCTCGCGCGAAATCCGCTTCGGCGTTCCGTAGATAAATCGGTCCGCGACGATGTCGCCGTACACGACGATCCGCCGCCCCTTCATCCCCTCGGCAATCTGCAGGAGACGCGTCCGCGCAAACACGCGCGAGAGGATATCGGATTATCGTTCCCCGGCCATGCCCCCGCTCATCGAAGGCGTCGATTTCTACTACGAAGGCCGCTTCATGGTCTTCACCGAGAAGTTCCTCCGCGACCGCGGCTACTGCTGCGAATCCGGCTGCAGGCATTGCCCGTGGGGATTTCGTCAGGACCAGCGGAGCGATGTGCCACCGGAGGAGCCGAAAGAGGATTGACGCCTCCGCATCTCCGCGGAAAACTCATTAGTTCTTGCGATGTCTTAACTTGTAGGGGCGCGGATTGGTAGCTTGCTAAAGAAAACTCACCGCAGAGCCGCAGAGATCACAGAGCACACACTGAGAAACCTTCTCTGTGGAACCTCGGTAACCTCTGCGCCTCTGCGGTGAGGTCAGCGCCAAGCGTCGGAGGCCCAGGCTACGCTTCCACACCTTGCGTCAGATCCGCGGACGCCAGCTCCCGCTTCTCATCGCCGCTGAGGATGTTTTCGATGTCGATGAGGAGGTAGACCTCGCTCTCGTGCGGGACGATGGCGATCAGCAGCTCGCCGCGGATCCCGCGGATGATCGGCGGCGGCGGGAGGAGCGCGTCGGTGGCGACGTTGACGATGCGGCGGACGGCATCGACTTTCAGGCCGATGATGCCGGCGCTGCTGTGCGTGATGAGGACGAGCGGTTCTTCGATGCGTTCGCGCAGATCGGGATAGAGCCGCGCGCGGAGATCGATGATCGGGATGACTTCGTTGCGCAGCACGATGATGCCTTCGACGAACACGGGCGCGGTCGGCACCGTCGTCGAGCCGGTGTACGGGATGATCTGCCGCACGGCCATGATGTCGAGCACGAAGGTCTCGGGACCGATGGTGAAGGTAATCAGCCGCAGTTCCGCGGCGCCGTCCGGCATGGCGCTCATTGTATGACCGACATCAGCGCGTCCCGTTCATGGCCGGCGATCTCCTGGCCGAGTCGCTCCAGTTCCGCGCGAGTGGCCAGACCGATTCCGCGAAGCGTTCCGATCGTGTAGAGCGTGACGTGATACGGCGGACGTTCGATGGAGAGCTGGGTCTCCGTTTCGAGCCGCGCGAAGAACTCCTCCGCTCCGCTGACGTCGCACATGCGGATGATCGTTCGTGCGTTCTCTTCGCGAACCTGCCAGAACTCGTCGCGCGGAGTGATCGTGAAGACAAGCTTGCGTGCTGCGCGTTTGATCACCTCGTCCGCGTCGTCGGTCATCAGCGACATCGTGGTCGCGCCGGCGAGGGTGACGTGAAACTCCCGTTTGGCGCGCCAGTCAGCACCCGCGAATCGGAGCACGTCAGAAATCGGCGGATGATCGAAGTGCAGAATCGCGCCGCCGCCGCGCCGCGTCAGACGTCCGTGCAGCGCCGTCATCCGCGCACGCGGAAGCGGCGGATTTCTTCATCGAGACCGCGAATTGCCTCGGAGAGCAGCGTCAGCGAGTCGCTCATCTCCACCGCGTAATTTCCGTTCCCCTCGGCGATCTGCCGCACGCGCTCCATCGTCGCCACGATCTTTTCGCTCTCCGTCGCCTGACTCGTCGCCACCTGGAAAATCTCGTGGATCATGTCGATCATCCGCTCGGCCGCGGCGGAGATCATCGACGAGCCGGAGCGCTGCTCCACCATCGCCTGCCGCACGTACTTCGTCACCTCGCGCATCGACTCCACGGCCTGCATGATGTGGTCGGAGCCTTGCGCCTGCTGCGTCGTGGCGCCGTTGATCTGACTGACGAGCTCCTGCAGCCGGTCGACCGAATGCGTGACCGTCTCGCTTCCCGTGGCCTGCTCGCGCGTGGCGGCCGCGATCTCTTTCCCCATCTCCGATGACTTCGTGGACGATTCGAGGATGTTGTTGAGCGCCTTGCCCGCTTCGTGCGAAAGGGCCACGCCGTCTTCGACCAGCTTCGTGCCGGCGGACATGGAGCGAAGCGCGTTCCGCACTTCGTCCTGCACGGAGCCGATCAGGTTCGCAATCTCGCGCGTAGACGACGCGGTGCGCTCGGACAGATCGCGAATCTCTGCGGCGACGACCGAGAATCCTTTGCCGTGCTCGCCCGCCGACGCGGCGAGAATCGCGGCATTGAGCGCGAGCAGGTTCGTCTGCTCGGCGATGTCTTCGATGACGTTGAGGATTTTGCCGATGGCGGTGGAGCGCTCGCCGAGGCGCGTGATCACCGCGTTGGATTCGGCGACGGAGTGGCGAATCTGCTCCATTCCGTCGATCGTTTCGCGCACCGCTTTCATCCCCGACTCGGCGGCATCGGCAACGGCGAGCGCGAGATCGTACGAACGGGCGGCGTTCGATTCGACCTGCGCGATCGATGCGCTCATCTCGACCATCGACGAAGACGTATCGGTCACGAAGTTGGAGAGGAAGTCGACGTTCTGATCGACTTCGCTGATCGACGTGGCCATCTCGCCGGTGGCCGAGGCCGTGTCTTCGACGGAGTTGTAAAGCGTGTCGGTGTGGCGGCTCACCTCTTCGATCGACGCCACCATCTCCAGCATCGACGACGACGTCTCCTCGGACGACGCGGAGAGCGCTTCGACATTGTCCGTGATCTTGCGAACACCGCTGTTCAGCTGATCGATCGAGTGATACGTGCTGTCGATCATCGTGCGCTGCTCGTCGACGCGGTCGGCGACGGTGCGCGATCGCGAGCCGACCGTCTCGACGACCGTTTTCAGTTGCGCCTGCGAGCGAACGAGTTTCGAAACCGTCTTCTCCAGATTCGCGGCCATGGTGTTGAACGCCGAGGCGAGATCGCCGATCTCATCGCTCGATCCGACGTCCGCGCGCTGCGTCAGATCGCCTTCCGAAAGTCTGCGCGCGTTGTCGGCGAGCTCCAGGATTGGACGGATGATGAAACGCGAACCGATCGATGCAATCCCGATCGCGACGCCGAGCGCGAGCAGCGCGACGGCGAGATTCGACCAGCGCAGTTGCTGCACCATCGCGGTCGCTTCGCGCTCGTTCGCGACAAGACGGAAGTAGCCGCCAGTGGAAACCGGAAGAACGAAGAGATGGAGATCATCGCCGGCGGCGCTCCGAAGATCGGTGCGGCCGGTGGTCAGCGTCAGCCCAGCGGGCGCAGTTCCCGAAGCGGTAAGAATCCGTCCATCAGCGGCAACAAAGTCTGCGTAGTCGATCCATGGACGCGATTTCACATCGTCCGCGACTGGCCGCAGCTCATCGACGCGCGCATTTTTGACCGCGTCTCCCGTTGCAACGGCGACCGTTCGCGCGATGCCCTCGGCACGCGTCAGGAGCTGTTCGCGGAAGAGCGTGTGCACGCGCCATTGCTCCAGCCCGACGATCAGCAGCGCGATCACGATCGTCTGCAAGACGAAGGCGAGAACGAATTTCGGCCGCAGGCCGATGCGATTGCGAGGGGATTCGGTGGAGCTGCCGGAGAGCATGCGGAGGCCGGAAGTGTAGCGTATGGCGCTGCGCTATCATCCGCGCATGCCTGTCATCCGCTGCGCGAAGTGCGGGCAATCGTACGATGTGCCCGGCGTGATCGCCGTCCGATTGCCGAATTCGATCGCGACGTGCCAGTGCGGCGAATGGCTCTCCGGCAGCAAAGCGGCGCTCCTCGCGCGGCTCATGAATCCCGAGGACATCAAGGAGATCGACCTGCAGCCGTACAAGGTCGATCGCTCCGGGCAGACTCCTGCGCCGCTTCCCGCAGTCGATCCGCATCAGGCGCTGACGCTCGGGCAGCCGCGATCGATTCGTGTCGTCGCCCGCGGCGCCCACGAGGCGATCGACAAAGTTTTTACGATCGGACTGCACCCTCTCTGGATCGGCCGCGCGGGATGCCACGTCGAATTAGCGGAAGCGGAGTTATCGATCCGCCACTGTTCGATTTCCCTCAACGGCCGCGACTTGGTCGTGCGCGATGCGGACTCGCACACGGGCACGTTCATGGACGGTCAGCAGATCACGGAGGCCGTAATTACCGACGGCATGCACCTGCTGCGCGTTGGTTCGGCGCTGGTGAGTCTCGAGCCCACGGAAGAACGCGGCGTCCAGGTGGAGCCCGTTCGTCTCGACGTCAAAGCGCCGATCGAAGAGGCGGAACTGGTTCACAAGATCACCCAGCGAACCGCCGCGCAAAAGGCGGCGACGCGACCGGTGCTCATCTGCATTGACGGTCCGCTGAACGGACAGGAGTTCGAGATTCCTGCGTCCGGGCTGGTCGTCGGCCGCGAGGGCCACGTCCGTGTTCCTGACGAGTTCCTTTCCCGCCGTCACTTCGAAGTGGGCCCCGATCCTGATGGCACGGTTCGCGTCCGCGACCTCGGCAGCCGGAACGGGACGTTCCTCAATACGCTCCCGGCGCAGAACACGAAAGTTCAAAGCGGGGACGAAATCCGCGCCGGCGTAAACCGCTTTCGCATCGAACAGCGATAGCGGGTACGGACGTCAGTTCCGCGACGCCAGCATCTGCCACTCGGGATCGTCGGGAAGGTAGCGAGGGCGCTTTGGTTCCTTCGGCTCGTGAACCTCAGAAAGCGTCTCGATCATGAGCTGGAACTTGGCCAGGAGCGACCGCTGCGCATGCTTCGGCAGCGACTGCAACTCGTCGAGCAGGCGAGCCGTCGCGAATTGCTCCGGATCGAGCTCCCACGGCGCGATCTGCTTCTCCACGCCGCCGCCGAAGAATTCGGCTTCCGTCATGTCGTAGACAGCGAGCAGGCGTTTCAGCTGGCAAAGCTTCATCGCCCCGACCCGCTCGCCCGTTTCGAACGAGCTGATGGTCTTCTCGCCAACGCCGGAGAGACGCGCTGCATCCTTCTGGCTCAGGCCCTTGAGACGGCGGATTTCACGAAGTTTGAGTACGAGATCCATGGTGAGTCCTCACTTTCGCGATCAGAAACGGCGCATCAGACCGACTACCACGCCCTGCACGGCGACGTCGCGGGCGGCGGCATAGATCGGATGCATCATTGAATTAGCGGGCTGGAGGCGAACTTTCTCGCCTTCGCGGTAGAGACGCTTGAGGGTGACTTCGCCGCTGACGTTGGCGACGACCATCTCGCCGTTTTCGGCGCGCTCGCGGCGGGCGATGATGACGTAATCACCGTCCATGATCCCGTCGTCGATCATCGAATCGCCACGTACTTTCAGCACGTAGTTCTCGCCGCGGCTGGTGAGCCGCTCCGGTACGGTGATGGTCTCGTCGGAGATTTCGACCGCCAGCGGCTGGCCGGCGGCAATGTAGCCGAAGAGCGGAAGCTCAAGCGCGCCAGCGGACACAGCGACGTTCGGCTTCGCGGCCGGCTCGACCACTTCCACGCCGCGCTTCTGGTTCCAGTCCCGCCGGATCAGCCCTTTCTTCTGCAGCAGCGAAAGGTGTTTGTAGACGGTGCCGTAGGACGAGAATCCGAAGTGATCGCAGATTTCGCGGTGGGTAGGCGTAACCCCGCGCTCTTTCTGGAAGTCCCGGATGAACTGCAGGATGTCCCGCTGCCGCTCAGTCAAATACGTCATATTCGCCTCGTGAGGAGGCAATATAGGCGGTAACTAAGCGGAAGTCAAGCGTAAGTTGGCGAAAGTTCGACAGTCTTCGACCGGACTACGAAATCTTCCGAACGTTCGCCGCCTGCGGGCCTTTCGGGCCATCGACGACGTCGAATTCGACTCGGTCGCCTTCCGCCAGGGTGCGAAAGCCCTCCGCGACGATCGATGCGTGATGAACGAAGACGTCGGGGCCGTTCTCACGGGTGATGAAGCCGTAACCCTTGGCGTCGTTGAACCACTTCACAATTCCTTGTTCTGCCATAGCGCGCCATTCTAGCCGGAGATGGCGTGTTTGAGTGCGGCATCCAACTCCGGGTACCTGAATTCGAATCCCTCCTCGGTACCACGCTTCGGAAGGACGCGCTGTCCGCCGAAGAGCATTTCGTCCGCCATTTCGGATCCGAGGATGAGGCGCAAGGCGAAGGCGGGAGTCGGCATGAACGCGGGACGGTGAAGGACGCGGCCGAGCGTTCGGGCGAAATCGCGATTGCGGGCGGGATTTGGTGCCGTGACGTTGTAGGGGCCGCGCACGGTGTCGCGATCGATCGCCCACTCGATGAAGCGAAGGATGTCTTCGCGATCGACCCACGGCATCCATTGGTCGCCGCTGCCCATCGGACCGCCGGCGCCGAGGCGGAAGGGGAGGAGGAGTTTGGCGAGAGCGCCGCCGTCTTTCGCCAGGACGACTCCGAAACGAAGGATGACGACGCGCGCAAATGAATCGGCTCCATGCGCCAGCTCTTCCCAGCGCTTCGTGACCTCGGCGAGAAAGCCGGCTCCCGGAGGAGAGCTTTCGTCGAGCGTCTCGTCTCCACGGTCGCCGTAGAAGCCGGTGGCCGAGGTGCTGATCAGAGTTTTCGATGGTTTCCGCGACGTCGCCTTCACCAGCGCGCTTGTCGCGGCGACGCGGCTCTCCATAATTCGCTTCTTGCGTTCCGCGGTCCACCGCCCGCCGCCGACGTTTTCGCCGGCGAGGTTGATCACGACATCGGCATTCGCGACCTCCTCCACCCAGCTTCCCTCGGACGGCGGATTCCAGGCGACTGGCCGGCCAGCGCGGACTTTCGACGGATTGCGGGTGAGGACGGCGACGTCATCGCCACGGGCGAGCAGGCGGCGGACGAGCGGCTCACCGATGAAGCCGCTGCCCCCGGCAATCACGATTTTCATCCGCCCATTTTGCTCCCAAAAAAGAATCGCCCCGCCTTGAGCGAAGGGCGGGGCGATTTCGAGGAGAGAGGTAGGAGATCAGGTCTGTGTTCAGCGCTCACAATGTTGGACGGACGATTTCAGGAAAGGTTTCACTGAACGCGTGATCGGGCCGAAACCCGGCGCGGATCGGTCGCGTCCGCCGGTTTCTGCAGCGCGGCGAAGGCGATCATCGCTGCGTTGTCGGTGCAGAAGCGCTTCTCCGGCAGGCGAACGATGACGTCGCGCTGCGTTGCCCACGCGGAGAGGCGCTCGCGGACGGCCGTGTTTGCCGCGACGCCGCCGGCGACCGCGACTTCGGACGGCTTCGGATGCGCCAGCCGCGACCAGATGCCGTCGAGCCGGTCGAACAGCTGGTCGATCAGCGCCTCCTGAAACGTGGCGCAGAAATCGGCGAGCAGCTTCGCGTCGCCGGTCGCGCTGATGCCGTGCTCGCGCGCGAGGCGGATCGCGCCGGCCTTGATACCGGAGTACGAGAAGTCGACCGACCTGTCGTTGAACTGCGGCATGGCGAAGTGGAAGCGCTTGCGTTCGACGTGACCGGCGTTCGCGTGCTTCTCGATCTGCGGTCCGCCGGGATACGGCAGGCCGATGAACTTCGCTACCTTGTCGAAGGTCTCGCCGATGGCGTCGTCGCGCGTGCGGTTGAGCATCGTGATGACGCCATCCCGCACGTCGTAGATCGACGAATGGCCGCCGGAGATGACGAGACTCAGAAATCGCTCCGGAAGGGAAATCGACGCACCCTCGCGCTGCAGATAAGGCGAAAAGATGTGCCCTTCGAGGTGATTGACCGGGACGAGCGGGATGCCGAGGCCGTAGGCAAGACCTTGCGCGCCGGCGACGCCGACGAGGAGCGCGCCGATGAGCCCCGGACCGGCGGTGACGGCGATGCGGTCGACATCGTTCCAGCCGAGATTCGCGTCGCCCAGCGCGCGCGTGACGAGCGGAAAAAGATGCTGGAGATGTTCGCGCGAGGCGATCTCCGGAACGACTCCGCCGAACGGCTGATGCCGTTCAATCTGCGACGCGATCAGATTCACGCGAACGCTGCCGTCGTCGTCGAGCACGGCGACCGAGGTTTCATCGCAGGAGGTTTCGATGCCGAGAATCATGGTGAGGTTGCCAAGTTGCCAGGTTGCCGCTTTCCTCGTTGGCAACTTGGCAACCGGGCAACCCGGCAACCCCACCGTATAATCCGCCGCTTCATGTCCGAAGAGCTCTCCACGCGATACGAACCGGCGGCCATCGAACAGAGGCTGTACGAATTCTGGGAAGAGGGCGAATTTTTTACGCCGCTGCTCGATCCAGAACGGCCGAAGTTCTCCATCGTCATCCCGCCGCCGAACGTTACCGGCCGCCTGCACATCGGCCACGCGCTGGTGAACACGCTGCAGGACATCCTGGTGCGCTGGAAGCGGATGAGCGGGTTCAACACGCTCTGGCTCCCGGGCACCGATCACGCCGGCATCGCCACACAGATGATCGTCGAGCGCGAGCTGAACAAGGAAGGCATCTCCCGCTTCGACCTCGGACGCGAGAAGTTCGTGGAACGGGTGTGGGAATGGAAGGAATCGTACGGCCACCAGATCATCGATCAGCTCAAACGCCTCGGCGCTTCCGCCGACTGGACGCGCCTCCGTTTCACGCTCGATGAAGGTCTCGCCCACGCCGTGCGCACGGCGTTCGTGAAGCTGCACGAGGACGGGCTCATTTACCGCGGCATCGCCATGGTGAACTGGTGCCCGCATTGCCGCACGGCGATTTCGGACGTCGAAGTCGAGTACGACGAGCGCGCATCGAAGCTGTACTACGTCGACTATACGGTCGCCGATTCGGATCGTGTGCTGACCATTGCCACGACGCGTCCGGAGACGATGCTCGGCGACACCGCGCTGGCAGTGCATCCCGAGGATGAGCGGTACAAGGATGTGATCGGGCGCGACGCGATTCTGCCGATTGCGAACCGTCGCATTCCGATCGTCGCCGATCCGATCCTGGTCGATCGCGAGTTCGGCACCGGCGTCGTCAAAGTGACGCCGGCTCACGACAAGAACGACTACGAAGCCGGCAAGCGCAACAACCTTCAGCAAGTGCAGGTGATCGATGAGAGCGGCAGGATGAACGATGCCGCGGGACCGGAGTTCGCCGGACTCGATCGCTTCGAAGCGCGCAAGAAAATCGTCGCCATGCTGCGCGACTCCGGTGCGCTGCGCGAGGTCAAGGACTACACGCACTCCGTCGGCATCCACGGCAAGTGCGAGACCGTCATCGAGCCGATGATCTCGCGGCAATGGTTCGTGAAGATCGAGCCGCTGGCGAAACCGGCCATCGACGTGGTGCGCAACGGCACCATCCGCATCCTGCCGCAGAGCTGGGAGGCGACGTACTTCAACTGGATGGAGAACATCCACGATTGGACGATCTCCCGCCAGCTCTGGTGGGGGCATCGCATTCCTGCGTTCTACTGCGCGAATGGCCACATGACGGTCGCCGTCGACGATCCCACGGCCTGCCCGCAATGCGGATCGACTGAGATTACGCAGGAGACCGACGTCCTCGACACCTGGTTCTCGTCCGGCCTCTGGCCGTTCTCGACGATGGGGTGGCCTGACGACACGGTCGACCTGAAGATTTTTTACCCCACCGACGTCCTCATCACCGGCTTCGACATCCTCTTTTTCTGGGTGGCGCGGATGATCATGTTCGGCCTGCGCTTCACCGGCAAAGCGCCGTTCAGCCAGGTCTTCCTCAACGGCCTCGTGCGCGATGAGCACGGGCAGAAGATGTCGAAGACGAAGGGGAACGTGATCGATCCACTCGACGTGGTCGACGAGTTCGGCGCCGACGCCGTCCGCTTTACGCTGGCCATCTTCGCGTCCGGCCGCGACATTCCGCTGGCGAAGTCGCGCATGCAGGGCTACGCGGCGTTCGCGAACAAGATCTGGAATGCGTCGCGCTTCGCGATGATGCACATCGATTCGACGATTGCGTCGGCGAAGGCGATCGATCGCGATGAGCTGAAGAGCGTCGAGCGCTGGATCCTGTCGCGCCTGAACGAGACGACGCGCACCGTCAATCGCGCCCTCTCCGACTTCCGCTACGACGAGGCGTCGAACGCGATCTATCAATTCTTCTGGCACGAGTTCTGTGACTGGTACATCGAGATGGTCAAGCCTGTCCTCCTCGGCAGGCACGGTTCCCCGGAAGACCAGCAGCGCGCGAAACGCGTCCTGCTCGAAGTGCTCGACCGCTCGCTGCGGCTGCTGCATCCGTTCATGCCGTTCGTCACTGAGGAGATCTGGCAAAAGCTCGGCGGGGTGGAGCCGTCGATCATGGTGGCGGCGTACCCGGTGGCCGAGGAGATGCTCGACGATCCCGGCGCCGAGCGGATGGTGCGCGCGGTTCAGGCGATGATCACAACGGTCCGCAACGCGCGCGCGGAGCGCGGCTTCACGCCGAAGGATCGCTTCAAGCTCTACGTGCGCGCCGAGGGGCGCGATGCGGCGTTCTTCGACGTGTACGCGTACCTCCTGCTCGACCTGGCGCGGCTGACGGACGTCATCGTCAACGCGGAGCCGCCCGCGGGCGCGCATCACGACGTCGTCGAAGGCTTCACCATCGCCATCGAATTTCCGGAGAAAGTGGTCACGAAAGAGCAGCAGGAACGGACGGAGCGAGAACTGGAAAAGAGCCGCAAGGAGCTCGAGTCGCTCGACGCGAAGCTGGTGAACGAGCAGTTCATGAAGAACGCGCCGCCCGCCATCATCGCCGGCGCCCAGGCGCGGCAGGCAGAGCTTCGGGCGAGGATTGAGAAGCTGATGCAGAACAAATAGCGGTTTCGAGGTCTCGCGGTTGCGCGGTCTCGTGGCCGAGTACCGCTTCGACACCGCAACCGCGAAACCGCGAAACCGCGAAACCGCAATGATCGACACCCGCCGCATCGTCGACCGCCTGACCACGATCGAATCGATCGCGGTGATTCCGCGCGTGGCTTCGACGAACCTGGTGGCGCGGCGAATCGTGAACGAGTGCATCGAGAACGAGCTGTCGCTGCCGAAGGCGATCATCATCGCCGGCGAGCAGTTCGCGGGGCGCGGGCGCAACGCGCGGCAGTGGTCGTCGCCGGCGGGAAAGGGCATCTACGCGACGACGCTTCTGCCGCGTCCGGCGAGCGAACTGCCGCTGATTCCGCTGGAGATGGCCAATATCGTGGCCTCGTATCTGCGCGAAGTCTTCGCGGTCGATGCGCGGATCAAGTGGCCGAACGACATCCTCGTCGGCGGCAAGAAGATCGCCGGCATCCTGATCGAGGCGCGCATCAACGAAGCGCGCGCGTTTCTGCTGATCGGGACGGGGATCAACGTCGAGCCGGTGGCGGACGATACGCGGCCGAATGCGACGACGATTTCCGAGGTCTCGCCGCGCGGATTTCACGGGATCGATGCGGCGACGGAGGCGTTCATCGAACATCTCGATCAGCGGCTGGGACGGCCGGTTGATGCCGAGGCGGTCCTGGAGGAGTGGCGCAGGTACTCGATTCACGAAGCGGGCGATCGCATCCGGTGCGTGATCGGCGAGCGGACGATCGAAGGACTTTGGGAAGGCATCGACGAGCACGGACGCGCGCTTCTGCGCGACGGCAGCGAGACGATCGCAGTCAGCGCGGGAGACCTGATCCTCGTTGAAAAACCTGCACTCCACGATTAGTGGAGCAGTCGTCGGACCCGGCGAGTCGCGCGCCGAGGATGGACGCGAGTTACGGCAGTAGGTAACGGTGGTTACTGGACAAGAACTCAGTACCAATTGTTACTTCCACACGTGCCGAAAGCGCGAGAGGCAGCAATGTTCGGGGAGATCGTCCGCCATGTCCGCAAGGGACACCGTTGGACGCAAGAGGACCTGGCCGAGCGCTCAGGCCTGACGACGACGTACATCGGACAGGTCGAGCGCGGCGACAAAGTGCCGAGCCTGACGGTAGTGCTGAAGCTCGCGTTGGCGTTGAACGTCCATCCATCGGAGATGTTCGAGACGTTCGGGTTCCCAGTGCTGCGCGGGTTTTTCGCAGGGCCGCGATAGCGGCTTGAGAGGATAGCCAGGGGTTGAGCGAAGCGATGCCCCTGAAAAAATGAAGCGGGTGTGTTTTTTTGCCGCGTCAGCGGCTGCGGAGGATAGCCAGGGGTGCGGCGAAGCGCGCGCCCCTGGAAATGAAGGGTGTGATGTTGTGCCGCGTCAGCGGCACAGGAACTGCCGCGCTTCCGGTGCCGCTGACGCGGCACAACAACTTCGCGCTCTTCTTTCCAGGGGTGCGCGCTTCGCCGCACCCCTGGCTATCCTCCGATGCCGCTATCGCGGCAAACTGCAAGCCGCTGGCACGATAGACTCCCTCCCATGCCCACCCGCACCATCCTTCTCTTCGGCGGCCGCAGCGCGGAGCACGAGGTTTCGATTCTGTCGGCGCGCTCGGTGGCCAAAGCGGCGCCGAAGGAAAGGATCGACATCGTGCCGGTTTGCATCGCACGCGACGGCCGATTCGTATCGCCGGAACGGAGCGCGAAGATTCTCGCCGGCGACGACAAAAGCGAACGCGGCGACGACGATTTTTCGATGGAGACCTTTGCCCGCGGCGCGTCCATCGATTGCGTACTTCCGCTGATCCACGGCACCGGCGGTGAGGATGGGACGCTGCAGGGCTATCTGGAAATCCTCGGCCTGCCCTACGCCGGCAGCGGCGTCACGGCGTCCGCCATCGGCATGGACAAGGGACACATGAAGCAGGCCTTTGCCGCCGCCAAGCTGCCGCTGGTCGATTACGTTCAGGTGCACGAAAACGACTGGCGCAACGAGCGCGAACGGATTCTGCGCGCGGTCAACAACGCGCTGCGGCTGCCGTACTTCGTGAAACCGGCCAACGGCGGCTCGTCCGTCGGCGTGACGAAGGTCAAGAACGACGACGCCCTCGGCGCAGCGATCGAGAAGGCCTTCCGCTTCGACGAGAAGGCGCTCGTCGAACGCGGCATCGATGCACGCGAGATCGAAGTCGCGGTCCTCGGCAACGACGATCCGCAGGCCAGCGTGCCGGGCGAGATCATCGCCGGCCGCGAGTTCTACGACTACGAGGACAAGTACGTGGAGGACAAGACGCAACTCGTGATTCCGGCGAAGCTGCCGAAGGAAAAAATCGACGAGTTCCGCCGCCTGGCCGTCGCCGCGTTCAACGCCATCGGCGCCGCCGGCTTCGCCCGCGTCGACTTTTTTCTCGAGCGCGGCAAAAACCGTCTCTACGTGAACGAGATCAACACCATCCCCGGCTTCACGAACATCTCGATGTACCCGAAGCTGTGGGAGGCGACGGAGCTCAAGTACCCGCGCCTGATCGAGCGCCTGATCGAGCTCGGCGTCGAACGCTCGCGCGTCCGAGCCGCGCGGCAGGAAAGCACGATGAAGTGGTTCGACGAGGTGAAGGGGATCGTGTAGTGGTTGGTTACGCGGTTACTCGGTTACGCGGTCTCGCGGTTGCGCGGTCTCGCGGTGGTTGGTTGCTGGAGTTGACCCGATTTTGTGGACACCTTGAGAATTGAAGAGGTGACCACGATGAGAAAGACAAAGAATCGATATCACGCAGAGTACAGCAAGGAGTTTCGGAAGCAGTTGGTGGAGATGGTGCGGG